>Ga0180732_1000346_pt1 | contig 42192 bp, 36 predicted proteins | sample KR11_01MetaG_FD_148674 | JGI IMG/M metagenome (GOLD analysis project Ga0180732, IMG submission 148674) | Groundwater microbial communities from the Olkiluoto Island deep subsurface site, Finland - KR11_0.1 MetaG | ecosystem: Environmental > Aquatic > Deep subsurface > Groundwater | place...
TGTACACTAAGAAAATGCTAACATCAGAGAGAAAACGATAATAAATATAAATCGTTATATGCCATAGTTCGTTTCTTTAATGGGGGAAGATCCGTTATAAATAAGAACAGAAAGAGGCAAGTGGGAGGCATTTCATGAGCAAATTTATTGTCGCAGTGATCGGTGGTACAGGGAATCTGGGGGCCGCAATCGCGCGGCGTCTTGCCAAAGCGGGCAGAAAGGTCATCATCGGTTCGCGTTCTGCGGAAAAGGCATGCCGGGCGGCTGACGAGTTGGGCTTCGGCCTCAGTGGTCTGGATAATGCCGGGGCGGCGGCAAAAGCCGATATCGTAATCGTTACAGTGCCATTTTCGGCTCAGGAATCGACGCTTGCCGACATCGCACCTCATGTGGTTGGCAAGATCGTTGTAGACACGACCGTTCCGCTGGTCCCGCCCAAGGTGATGCGCGTCCAGTTACCGACCGAGGGAAGTGCTGCCGTACGCGGGCAAAAGCTTCTGGGCGACGGTGTCAAAGTTGTCTCCGCCTTCCATAACGTTGCTGCTCACAAGCTGATCACAGATGAGGAAGTGGCTTGCGACGTCCTTGTTTTCGGCGACGATAAAGCCGCGCGCTCCAAGGTGATCGATCTGGTCCGGGCCACTGGTTTGCGGGGTTTGCATGGTGGAGTTCTTGCCAACTCTGCCGCAGCGGAAGCCATGACATCCATCCTGATCTTCATGAATAAAACCTACCAGGTGGACGGTGCCGGCATCGCCATAACCGGCAAACTGATCGAGCAAGCGGACTAAGGGGAAGCGAAGTATGATACAGCTCTTCCCCCTCACAGGTATAGGCGAAGTTGAACCTGGCTGTGCGTTGGCACAGATCCTGGCTGATGCGCTGGAGGCAGGTGGAATTCATCCGGAGCGTCGCGACGTTTTGGTCGTTGCGCAGAAGATCGTATCCAAGGCCGAGGGCCGCTTTGTCGATCTCCGGAATATCAAAGCCGGGAAAAAGGCAAAGGAAATTGCCGCGATCGTGAACAAGGATCCGCGGTTAGTGGAACTTATCCTTGCCGAATCAACCGATGTGGTACGTGCCGCGCCGAACGTTCTCATCACGCGACACAAAGCCGGGTATGTGATGGCAAATGCCGGTATTGACCACTCGAACATCGGTTCGGATGACAGCGAGCGAGTCTTACTACTGCCTGAGGACGCAAACCGATCGGCGGCTCTTCTGCGACATGACTTGGGTAGCCGCTGGCCGGTGCCGCCGGCCGTCATCATTTCCGACAGTTTCGGGAGGCCCTGGCGGATGGGTGTGGTAAACGTTGCAATCGGCGCCAGTGGTTTGCCGGCCCTGATCGACCGGCGTGGCGATACCGACCGCAACGGACGCCGCCTCGAGGTCACCCAGGTAGGGTTTGCGGATATGATCGCCAGTGCTGCCGGCCTCGAAATGGGTGAGGGAGCCGAAGGTGTGCCAAGCGTCCTCGTACGCGGCCTTGACTGGACCGTTTCTGAGACTACGGCGAAAGCCCTGATCCGTCCCGTCGAAGAGGATCTGTTCCGATGAGCGGACCTGTTACTGTTTTAACCGGCGGGATTGGCGGAGCCAAACTCGTCTTAGGTCTAACGCATGTCATTTCTCCCGAAAGTATTACGGCCATCGTTAACACAGGCGATGACTTCGTCCATTTAGGGCTGCATATCTCGCCGGATATCGATACGCTTCTCTATACTCTCTCAAACCAGGCAAATCCGGTCCAAGGCTGGGGCCGACGCGACGAAAGTTGGAATTTTATGGAGGTGTTACGTTCGCTCGGCGCCGAAGACTGGTTTCAGATAGGCGACGGAGACCTGGCCCTGCATGTGCTTCGCACGGCAGCACTTGCCGCCGGTCAGCCTTTGTCTCAGATAACTGCTGATTTCGCGCATCGATGGGGCCTTGCAACTCGTATTCTACCGATGTCCGATGATATTATCGAGACACGAGTCGATACGGACGAAGGCCTCCTCTCTTTTCAGCATTATTTCGTAAAACGCCGTTGCGAACCGCGTGTGTCGGCGATTCATTTCGCAGGTGCCGAAAAGGCACAGCCGGCACCGGGTGTCCTGGAGGCGATCACCTCCAACCATTCTCGGGCGATTATTATCGCACCGTCGAACCCGTTTCTCAGTATCGATCCGATTCTTTCCGTGCCCGGCATGAGAAAGGCGCTGGCTGATACCACGGTTCCCGTCATCGCTGTCTCTCCCTTAGTTGGCGGTAAAGCGGTGAAAGGACCGACAGGCAAATTGTTTTGCGAACTGGGTATAGAAGCGACCGCGCGCAATGTTGCGCAACATTATGCCGGTCTCATTGACGGACTTTTGATCGATAAGCGCGACCCGCAGGATGATCCCGATATTCCGTGTCGTCGCGAGGACACGTTGATGAATACACTCGACGACCGTATTCGCGTAGCGCGCGCTACACTTGATTTCGCCGATTCCTTTGCGGTAAAGACATGGACAGCCTTAGTCGCCTTTAACGCACCTGACAAACGTAAATTTCGCTTGTCAGGACGTCTCGACCCGGCAGGAAGGGCCGATCTGAGTAAACAATTATTTGCTCACTTGGTGGGGGCGCTACGCCAGGTACCGCGGATCGGGCAAATCCAAGTGCTGTCGCCAGCTACACCGGATGGGTGGAAAGGTGAATGGCTTAAAGATCACGGTCGGGGACTCAATGCCGAGCTGGAAGCCGCAAGACAGGCAATGAGCACTGCGCGCATCCTCGTGATTCACGCCGATCTGCCGCTCGTGGCAGCTGAGGACATCGAAGCTCTGTTGGATGCTGCGGAGTTGGCGGGCGTTGCCATAGCACCTGATCGGCATGGAAGCGGCACGAACGCCTTGGCGATCACTGAAGACCGGCCTATAAGATTATGCTTTGGAAAGGATAGCTTTGCGCTGCACCGCGCGCAGGTTGGCAAGAATTGCCCTGTTATCCAACGAATGGGCTTAGCTCTCGATATCGATACGCCTGACGATCTCGACTTCGCATCGTGTCAAGGGTTCAAAGGTCCTGCTTAGTGAGCATATTTAGGGATGGATTCAAGCCTGCGTTGCTTGCATCCGCATCGGCCTCTCTCTCATCTCCGGAACAAAAAATGACCTGGTCTTATCAAATAAATTCTCTTGACACACAAAAGCATCGTTCATATACTCAGTAAAATAAAACTCTTTAAAACTCTTTTCAATAAAAACCCTACCAATCGAAAGGGGACATCCCAATGACACAAGATAAAAACGCTGTTGGGCAAGATCGCAAGTTCTGGGGCTTGATCCCCGTCACTGCCGCTCCGGTTCTTATGGACATAGCAAAGCAAATGGAGGATACCGGGTTCGAGGGCGCCATGGCGCTCCAGATGTACGGCCCGCCCTGGGGTAACCTTGCCGTCGCTGCGGCGGCCACGACGAAACTCAAGATCGCGCCCGGCGTCGCCGTGGCCTCATCGCGAAGCCCGTTTGAAACCGCGATGATTGCGATGGATATGGACCGAATCAGCGAGGGGCGCTTTATTTTAGGCCTCGGCACAAGCATATCGTCGATCAATGTAGGTACCTATGGCCTTCCTGACTACAAGCCCGTCACCTATATGAGAGACGCTGTAGCTGCGATCCGCCACATCATCTCCAATGCCCATAAGGGACTCACACCTTATGAAGGCACTTACTACAAAGCCGATTTCAAGGAACTCACGCTGACCGCGCCGCCGGTCCGCGAAAAGGTGCCGATCTGGATCGCGGCACTGCGCTCGAAGCTGGCTGCTGCGGTAGTCGAGATCGGTGACGGGCTGTTGGTCCACGCTCTGTGGTCCTCAGACTATACGAAAGAACAGGCACCCGTGATCGCGGATACCCTCGCCAAGGCCGGACGGAAGCGCACCGATATCGAGATTCAGGCCTGGCCCTGGGTAGCAATCAATGACAACAAGCAGCAGGCCATCGACGACGCTCGCCCCACAGTCGCGGGCTATTGCGGCATCAAGGAATATGAACCCTTTTTCGCCTCATCTGGCTTTCAGAAAGAAGCCGCGCTTCTCCGGGAAGGTGATCAGCGTGATTCGCTCGCCGTCAAGCACCTTGTTCCCGACGAGATGGTTGAAGCATTCGTAGCCTGCGGAAGTATCGATCAGGTCATGGAAAGGCTCGAACCCTTCTGGCCGGTTGTCGATTCGCTCTGTCCGATGGCGCCTTACCGCCACTTCACCCAGGAACAGAGCATGTTCTATGCCGATGGTATCAACAAACTGGTCGCAGCTGCTAAGCGCTAATCCGAAAGAGCGGGGCAATTGAAAGGTGCAGGAGCTATGTGTATAACCGAAACCGGAAACCGGATTTGACTTTCATCCAGCCGTTCGTTGTCAATGAGGAATCGGCGTCTATCATAGCCTCGCTTGAACAGTTCTCGCTTGGCGATATGCTTCGTAGCAGCGAGCGACTGACGCTTGATGGCTTCGGTCCACTCGTGACTTACTCGAAAAAAGTCTTCATTCCCCTGACTCGAATATGCCGCAACGTATGTCATTACTGCACCTTCGCCACACATCCCTCAAAAATGGAAACCGTTTACTTGTCGGCGGAAGCGGTATTGGAAATAGCTCACGCCGGGCAGAACGCGGGATGCCCCGAGGCGCTGTTCATGCTGGGTGAACGGCCGGAAGATCGCTTCGAAGAGGCACGCACGGCCCTTGCCCGACTTGGCCACACATCGACGCTTTCCTATCTGGGCGAGATGGCATCGCTTGTCATTAGCGAGACAGGATTGCTGCCGCACCTTAATCCGGGGTTGTTGTCGTATGCGGATTATGCAGCATTGAGGCCGGTTTCCGCTTCGATGGGATTGATGCTGGAGACGGCATCAAAACGCCTCTCAATTCGTGGCGGCCCTCATTACGGTTCGCCCGGCAAGTATCCGGTCAAAAGATTGGCCGCCATTGAAGAGGCGGGGCGCGCAGCCGTTCCATTTACTACCGGGTTACTGATCGGGATCGGCGAAACGCGTGAGGAGCGGATCGAGGCGCTGGTGGCTATTCGCAACCTTCATCAGCGCTATGGCCATATTCAGGAAGTCATTCTACAGAATTTCCGCGCCAAGACCGGAACAAAAATGGCGGACTTCCATGAGCCGTCACTGGATGAGCATCTTTGGACCATCGCGGCAGCGCGCCTAATTCTGGGTTCTGGCATGGTTTTGCAGGCACCACCTAATTTGCACTCAGCGACTGAATTGGCTGCGCTTTTGCGCGCCGGCATCAATGACTGGGGTGGTGTTTCACCGGTAACATCGGATCACGTGAACCCCGAGGCTCCTTGGCCGCATATAGAAATGCTCGATCATGCAACAGCGTCGAGTGGTAGGATGCTGAGAGAGCGTATGGCGATAGGCCCTGCGCATGCATGCGATGCCGGTCGATGGTTAGACAGCAGGCTTCGGCCGATCGTCTTGCGGGCCATCGATGGCCGGGGGATGCCGGTTGTTGAGGCATGGCGGCCGGGTATTGACACACCGATGCCGGTCGAACGAACGAACGGCTTACGCAATGTCTGCTCGGACGAGATCGACCACATAGTAGATAAGGCCTGTGAAGGACGGCGGCTTGAGTCTGAACAGATCGTTCGCCTGTTCGAGGCTGAAGGAGACGACTTCAACCGCATCGTCGAGGCCGCGGATCGGCTTCGACGAGTAACGGTTGGCGACAAGGTGACATATGTCATCAACCGCAACATCAGCTACACAAATATCTGTCTCTATAAATGCGGCTTCTGCGGCTTCTCAAAAAACAGCATGGAGAATTCGCAAAGCTCGGCTTACCGCCTCGATTTAGCGGAGGTCGCCCGGCGTTGTGTTGAAGCCGATGAGCGGGGGGCGACGGAGGTGTGCCTGCAAGGAGGCATTCATCCCGATTATACCGGCGACTTCTATCTGGAGGTTTTGTCTGTTATCCGATCCGCAGCACCGGATCTGCATATCCATGCCTTCTCGCCGTTGGAGGTGATGCATGGCGCGCGAACGCTTGGCTTATCACTCCGAAAGTTCCTTACAAGACTTAAAAACGCAGGTCTCGGCTCTCTGCCTGGAACAGCGGCTGAAATCCTTGATGATCAGGTTCGCGCTGTTATCTGCCCCAACAAGGTTACTACAGCTGAATGGCTGGAAATTGTCCGAACCGCGCATCAGGTAGGTTTGCGGTCGACAGCGACTATCATGTTCGGTCACGTCGAGAGCTATATCCATTGGGCTCGACATTTGCTGGCGATCCGGGATCTTCAACAAGAGACGTGCGGATTTACCGAGTTTGTGCCACTTCCCTTTGTACATATGGAGGCTCCGATCTGGCACGCGCGCTTGGCCCGCTCGGGGCCAAGCGCGCGTGAAACGCTGCTGATGTATGCGGTGTCGCGTCTGGTACTCAATCCTGTCATTTTGAATATCCAAACCAGTTGGGTGAAGCTCGGCTTGGAGGGCGTCATTGCCAGCCTGCGTGCAGGAGTGAACGACCTGGGTGGCACTTTGATGGACGAGTCGATCACCAGTTCGGCAGGCGGCCGAAACGGTCAGTGCTTCGATCCCGATCGGATGGTTGCCGCAGCCGCGCAAGCAGGGCGCATTGCCATCCAGCGTACAACGCTCTATAATAGCGATGTAACGAATTTATTATCCGTCTTATAAAAAATAATTGTATCCCTGTCATCAACCCATCTTACTTCATAAAATCCAGCACAGTACGCGTAACTACCGGAATATAAAATTAGTAACAAATAATAATATAATTCGGAGCGGAAAATCTTTTTGCATTTATTGCATTGGCACACAAACATATTTATAAAATTCTATTTTTCCTTTGATAAGGAGATACGGGTAATGTTATGAAAATTTTGGCTTTTGGGTTAATGATCAATATTACCGGACTATTTAGGTTTAATTTTTTAATAAATTAACAGATATATAAATATATAAAAGCATTATTTAAAATAAAAACAGGATTGTCCCTAATGAATAATACTATCTCACCAGGCACACACTTTTTTTCGGTTATGAGTTTAAATATTCGATTCGGTCATGCCGAAGATGGACCTAATAATTGGATACATCGCCAAGATTCTATTACTTCTCTTTTATCGGCATTTGTATATGATTTTTATGCATTTCAAGAGGCTAATGATTCTCAGATAAATTATTTATCGAATATATTGCCCAATTATAAATATATAGGGCAAAGAAATCCAGCTCCGAAACGTTGGCAAAACAATGTAATGTTTTATCATAAGAGCTGGCTTTGTATTTACTATAAACATTTTTATTTAAGTTCGTCACCTAATAAACCCAGTAAATTTCGCAAAAGCCTATGGCCGCGCCAATGTACTCTGGGCATCTTCAAAAACGGCGATCAAAGCTTGATCATTGTTACCACCCATTTTGACTTTGAAGATGTTGTGCAAGTTAAAAGTGCTCAATTGATTCGAAAACGATTACGTCGTCATACAGGAAAAGGGCCGATAGTTTTGATGGGCGATTTTAATGCAACATCAGATAGTGAATGTTATTTGGAATTTACTTCAAAACTTGATGGATACCCGAAATTTTCAAACGCATTTAAAACATCCTGCATCGGCACTAATCATGGCTTTACCGGAAAAAGTAAAATAAAAGCGGTAGATTGGATTTTATATAGCGGGGATTTAAAAGTTGAAAATACAAAAGTTATCACTAATAAGTTTTTAGATAGATATCCTTCAGATCATTTTCCTTTAATAGCAACTTTTGAGTTACAATAGGGTTCCAGGAATCAAGGATTGAAGATTCCCCGCTGCAAGCATCAGAGAATCTTCAACAGTAAGGGTTTTTATCAGTTTCAGATTCGCTCGCTGAGTCCTCAGGCAAGCAACGGGAAATGCGCTATCTGCTGCGATTCAAGGATTCAAGCGGCTATGTGATACTTAAAACTACAGTTCATTTTTCAAACCGCAATGCAATGCTGCACTCTTATCCAGCATTGCAGGCAATCCCCCATATTTTTCCGGAATGAATCCTGTCGATTTTTCCCAGACCTCATCATCTTCCATGCAAAAATAAACAAGTACATCAGGTGCAATTTCTTTTATCCACTCAACCATCTTTTTATAAATAGCAATTCTTAGCGGTTTGAAATATCTCATTTTGCCGTCAAGTCCGGTAATAAATTCGCCATAAGCGATTTTTGAACCGGAAAACCTGTCTTTTATAATACTTTTAAGAGAAGACATAAATCTGAATGTACCGATACTTATCCAGACTATGTTATCAGGTGACACATATGTAAAAATTTTTCGGATTACTTCTTTATAATCTTTTTCACAACCATCATATATAACTACAGGATCAAAATGAAAGCTTACAGGATATCCCCACGACTGACATAATGCTGCCGCTTCAAGCCTTGCGCTAAGTGAAGATGTGCGGCGTTCTTCTTCTCTGATAACTTTTTCGGTATTTAATGACCATGAAACTATAGTTTTCCGGTTATGGCAAAGTTCTTTTAAAAGCTTGATGTTGGTTGTTTTGGTTTTAAGTTCAAGAACGGCTCTGTTCTGCTTTGAAAATTGGTTCACCAGCATGCCTGATAGCTCTGTCAATTCTTCCCATATCAAGCTGTCCGTAAATTCTCCGGTGCCGATCCTGGAAATATTTTTATCCTCAAAAAGCTCATTCGTTTCTTTAATCATATCTTCATGGTTAACAAAAAACTGTAGAACCGGAGGATGAAAATATGATTGAAGAATGCAGTATGAACAATCCATACTGCAAAAAGTTCCGATATGTAAAATCTTATAACCGCAGCATGTATAGCAGCTTGTTCCCGGACATTCTTTTATGAAAGCGCCTTTGTTTTTTGTTATATAAAGAGTTTCTTTGGCCTGTTGGATGGAATGTTTTGAAGCATTAATAAAATCATATACCCGATTATGATCGCCCACTATTTCATATTGCATGCTTAACCGCGACAATATGGATCTTGCAGCAGGAAAATCAATTGCATTTTCGTCTATAAAAAGTTTTGAGATCTTCAAAAGCCCCCTACCCTATTAGCCTGTAATAGACTTTACAGCATCAACAACCATCCTTGCGCTTGGTTTATAAAACTTTTCCTGGGTCGGTGAAAAAGGAACAGGAATATCGGGAGCAGCAACCCTTTTTATGGGTGCCTTAAGAAATTTGAAAGCATCTTCTGCAACTATTGCTGCAATTTCTGCTCCGAAACCACCGAATTTTGTTGCATCATGCAAAACCACCAGCCTGCCGGTTTTTTTAACCGAGTTCAGCAGACAATCTCTATCCAAAGGGACAAGACTTCTCAAATCTATTATTTCAAGGAAGATATTCTCTTTTGATAAAATTGCTGCAGCTTCAAGTGCGGTAACTGTTGCCCCTCCATAACATACCAAAGTACAGTCTTTGCCGGGCATGGCAATTCTTGCTTTGCCAATAGGCACGCGATAATCGCCTTCGGGAACCTCGCCTTTTCCCCAATAAAGGCCCATTTCTTCAATTACAATTACAGGATTGGGATCAAATATTGCGCTTAAAAGCAAACCCTTGGCATCTTCAGGAGTTGATGGAAAAACAACCTTCAGCCCAGGACTGTGGGCAAGCCATGCCTCCAGATTGTGTGAATGCTGGCAACCGGCCGCAAAATTTACACCTGCCTTAACCCGTACCGTTAAAGGAAAAGTTGATTTTCCGCCACTCAAATATCGCAATTTTCCTGCGTGATTTACAAGCATATCTGTTGCAAGTGTAATAAATGGCAAAAACATGATTTCAACAACCGGACGCAGCCCCATGCATGAAGCTCCTACGGCCAGGCCTGCTATAGCTGCTTCGCTAACCGGGGTATCTTTTACCCTTTTGGGCCCATATTTTTCAAGAAGGCCGTGGCTCGGCATGTTGGGATCATAATGAATCGAGACTCCAATTCCTTCTCCTGCAAGAAAAATCGACTCATCCATGCTCATTGCCAAATCAAGCGCATTATTTACTGCCTGTCCAAATGATAATTGTGCCATCATTTACCTCCTCTATTTAACCCAAACGTCATCTAATGCTTCTTCAGCATAAGGAAAAGGGCTTTCATCTGCAAATGCCACAGCCTCATCAACTATTGCCTTACTAACTGTCTCAACAACCTGAAGTTCATCTTCTGTGATTAGACCTTCTTTTAACATCTTTTCCTTCAGATTTCCGATCGGACATTTTTTTGTCCAGAAAACCAACTCTTCTTTGTCCACATAATGTTGATGGTCATTTTCGCCATGACCGCGCATTCTGTAAGTCTTGGCCTCAATCAAAGCAGGCCCCTTGCCTTTGCGGCAATAATCCGTCATAGATACAGCAAGGTCATAAACCTTTTCGACATCATTGCCGTCCACATACTCACCGGGCATATCATAGGCAATCCCCCGTTGTGCAATATTTCCAATCGAGCAATGTTGGGAGTAACTCTGTGCGCCTGCCCAGCAATTGTTTTCGCAAACAAACAGAAGAGGTAGTTTCCATAATGCAGCAAGATTCATTGCCTCATGCACGCTGCCTTCTGCAGCAGCACCATCTCCGAAAAAAACCACGGTTATATTCGGCTCATCTCTGTATTGCTGTGCAAATGCCGCTCCAGCAGCCAGAGGTGGTCCGGCTCCGACTACAGTTGATGTCATAAGAGCGTTCACTTCCGGAACTGCCAAATGCAATGTTCCTGACTTACCTTTATTTACCCCGCCAGACTTTCCCATTATTTCAGCCATGAGATACTTAGGATCTGCTCCTTTTGCCAATAGATGCCCATGACTTCGATGATTGCTTACAATCACATCCTCAGCATTTAAAGACTCAATGATGCCAACAGCAACGGCTTCCTGCCCGTTGGCAAGGATTTGCATACCCGGAATCCTTCCCTGTTCCTGTACAAGCTCGATGATACGCTCCTCAAATTTTCTTATCAGGACCATCTTTTCGTACATAGTTTTTAAACGCACCAAATTTAACTGCGGCTCCATAACAGACCTCCTGTATCAGGATAATTTGATATTTAATTTGTGGAAATTTTACGAGTCCATCAACCATCATAGCTAATAATCTAAATTTACTATACCACAAAAAACCATTCAGTAAAACGATGTTATTATTGTTAATTAATGCTTTGTTTTTATTCCAGAACATGTATCTTCTTCTTTCTGCATATGTTTTTCAGCTCTTTCGGCCAAACGCTTATAGTAACCTCGCCAAGATGAGCTGTGCGCAAAAGATACATAAAGGTTCTGGATTGTCCTATGCCTCCACCTATGCTAAGTGGTATCTCATCATTTAATCCACTGTTTCTGTCAACAATAAGCGGTACCTGAACCATTTGGATATTAAGTTCTTTGGAAAGATTTTCTTCGATATATTTTTTTTATAATTCCCCGATCCTTTTTGTTTTCCGAGTGAAACGTTTGGGGATCCCATTTTTTTTGCGTAATCAATAATTTCCTGTTTATCTACAACATAATTTCCAACAGTCTCTTCTATGCCTACAGTGAAATCTTCGTAATATTTTACGGTCATATCACTTATCGTTTTTGTGGAAGACCTTTCACGTTCGGGAGGCAGAAGGAAAACTCGCTTTCGATACCGCACTCTACACATATATACTTCACGAGTACGGATCTGCACTTTACTGAATCCCGGATATCTGACTCGAGTTTCAGACGACCGCCGCAAGAACAAACACACGGTACCACGAGTATGCAGACAATCCCTGCTATATCTTCCTCAAGTATGTTGAATGCGCCGAGTCCGAGCATTGCCCATTCTTCCACAAGTTCTGTGTAAAACCTGCGGGTCCTGATGCTTCGAACCCGCGCGATGGATCTGCCGGTTGCAGTCTTTAACGTATCAGGAGCGTGATGTGCATAAGTCAGCTCTATACTGGTTCGAATCATCAAGTCATCATCCAAAAACTGCCGACGCAGTGCATTCTTTGCAAAAAACTGTGCAACCCCCATGTTACCCAGCTTGTCGAGACGATCCGCATCATACAGTACTCGACCGATGTCATTGGTCGCCTCACCCTCTAAATATGTGGAAAGAATGGCTTCATTGATTATCGGAATCCATTTCTCATATATTGTACCTGAAAGGATTTTATCTGCTAACCGAACAGCATTTTCCTCTTCAGGGATATCATTCTCATGATAGCTTCCGTTTGCAAACTTTCCAAGGTCATGCAACAGGCCGGCGAGCAGGGCAGGCTCTATTTCCAATCCCTCTGCTTTTGCGATGTGATGGGCGATACGACCGACTCTGGAACCATGAGACCAAAGGCTGGAAAAAACTTCTTCGGCGGACTTATGTTGATAGGCGGTCTCCTGTTCGATCAATGTCTGACGAACCTCCTGCAACACGTTTGGTGCGATGGTCTTGAGCGCATCCAGGCCGTGTTGTGCCTCTCTTCGCAGTTGAAATGATCCAATGCGTTCATGGCCTCGTCCTTCTTCCCCTTGTGCAAGACAGCGCTGATAGTCCTGTTGTGTATTGATGTTCATGAAGGCAATGTCGATCTGGTGCGCCAACCCGTTTTGTGTGAACCACTCTCTGTCCAGGTAAAGGGTCTTGCAGCGCTGTACCAGCATTTCGATTTTTAAGAGGTTGGCTTCAAGGTTTTCCCGCATCGCAGTCAAGCACCGTTTATGGTAAAAAGCGTGCAGGAACTCAGGTCTTTCTCCCGGACATGGGACCACGATGTCGAATGTACCGAGTTCGAGAAATTCGGACAGAATGATTTCTTTGTTTAAAAAGGGCATGTCCGCTGCGCACACAAACGCTACTTCGCGTTTTGTCTTTTGGAGCCCGCTATAGATACCCATCAGAGGACCACAGCCCCTACGTTCATCAGCCACAAAAGGAAGAGAAAGCGTTTCATACTTTTCCGGTGTGTTAGTAACTATGAGCACTTCTTCGAACAAGGGTACGACAACACTTGCCGTCCGTTCGATGATCGACTTCCCGTTGATTTCCAAAAGAGGTTTGTCCGGCGTAAGCCTCTTGCCCTGTCCCCCAGCCAGTATCAGGCAAGCGGCATCAATCTTTTTCAAATTGGAACTAACCATATTAAATATTACCCCTGACTAACTTTAAAATTCGGACTCACAGGAACGGTCAAAACATTGGAAACACACCGGCATAGAGCGCGCACAGTTCATATGATTATTGCTTTACGGCTTGGCACCTTGATTCTCAGAAGTATTTGGAAGAGGCAATTTATCCTTTATATAATTGAAAATCCCGAGTGTCCTCCTGATGAAAAGACCGAGGGTGAATGAAACGCCAAGGGTCATGTATATTGAACCCTTTACGTCTTCTTCGCTAACACCTGACATGAGGGCACCTATGAACTGTTTCAGGAGAAAGAACACCGCTATAACCACGATCGGACCCATGATAATCTCTACGAGATACCAGTATATCTCATCTTCGAACATCTCTTTAGTATAGTTCCCTTTCTCCGCCTTAGAACAAACCCATGAAAGAATGCCGATGATAACGCCAAACTCTCCCCAGAATATTATCTCAAGCCATTTCCACGGACCAGTAATCCAGAAAAAACCGTCATTCTTCGAGAGTGCCAGAGCATCTTTTTCTATCTTGTCGATTTCGTCCTTGATCTTAATGATCCTCTGATCTGTAGGCTGAATTACAGAGGCATCCGTAGCTGATTTAGCCAATGTTGATGATGGTCCTCCCCCATGGCGGACTTTGCCAGTGGGGGGTGTGACGGCTATAAGTTGAGTATATCCCTTGAGCTTACTAACTCTTTCCTTAAACTCTGCTGTTAGCACATCGTTTCCATCGTCAGGCATTTGATTTACTGTGTCAGCAATTTCCTGCAAAGAGAGCGGCGTTCTGATAACCACACCCTGGGCTTTCCCGAGATTTAAGAAAAATTCCTTTGCCTTGTCTTTATCGTACGAAGGAATCATCTTGTTATTGTGAAGCTGGATATATAGGAATGCCAGTATCACAAGGAGCGAGACTCCAACTCCGGTTACCAAAAAGCATTGAGCTTTTGCCAAAGGCCCGGATGGTGGTGGCGTTGATGATGACTGTTGATTGCCTGACGCACCCCCTTTAATGTCACCTTCGGTCTTTGCTGGATCTTTCTTCACTTCACTATTTTCGTCTGCCATATTTCACCTCCTAACACAGAGAGTTCATAAATGTTGCCGGGTCCCTTTTCTGCCTTGAACAAGGACTTAGTTGTTTCTAGAGTCCTGCCGAGAAACGCAAAAGTTCGTTTGGTATACAGGGTTGCCTTGATTAACAGTCCTACCCCAATGAGAAAAAATAGCAGCGGGAGTACGCGGCTTAGAACAATTTTCTCAGACATGCCATTTCCCTTAAATCATCGATTTTAGATCACAATAAAATATCTTTTCTTCAGATGGAATGTTTTTATAAAGCAATATTCATTTAAAATCAAATAAGTTCTATCAAAAAGTTAAGTCTGATTTAACAGACAACTCACATTATATAAATCATCAAAAGAAAGCTTAAAATCGAAGCAGTTTAATTTTGGGTCAGGACATCCAGTGCAATGGCGTAGTACTTCTTTCTGTCATCCATCCCGTTATAGCCTCCATTTATGGTGATGCTGATGAACTCTATCGGTGAAACATCAAGAATTTTGCCTTTGTATTTCTTCTTAAGGATATCGTTGTCGGCATGATTAGCCGGATCGTTCAGATTTCTGGTATGCCAAAACTCGCAAGCGCTCCAAACTGCGTATTCTGGCTGCTCAAGCAGCTCCGGGGTATTAATAAATAAATCTCTCCGGCCTTTTTTGATGCCTAGTTGCAGGTAGTTTGCACGTCCTGTGGTTTGGAAGATCCCCCGACCCTTATACTTAACTCCGTCGCCTGGCCGTGTATTGCCTATATCGATTCTTCCTTCATAGGAATTGCCGGACGCATACTCTCGTAGAGTTTTAAAACGGTCTGTTTCATGGCAGGCTTGAGCCAAGAAATGAGCGTATTCATGGGGAGTGTCTATTTCGTATGAAGGGCAGAGCTTGTTTATCCAGTCGACAAGGCCAGACATTAAGGGCGAAACTTTACCGGCAACAGCAATTAGGTGCTCGGGTTTGATAATATAGGCCATTATGCCTCCTTATAAAGTGTTTCATCAACCTGTAATTTGAATTCAGCAACAGGTACAATAAACAATCTTCTTGAATTATGGCGGGCTATATGGAATGTAGTTTAATTGCTATAAGACGTTATGAAGATCAGAATTGCAATATCATGCAATCAGCCACAAGTTCCCAAAGGTATTTTACTGCAAGATCTTTCATGCCGTACTCTTTCTTTATATTATTCAGCTGGCCGTGGCAGCTATGGCACGGGACAATAATCATTTCGGCACCTGTTGCCTTAATCTGATCCATTTTCTTTTTTCCGTAGGCAATTCGTTCATCGTTGTATCCGGTTGTAAGAGCGCCTCCTCCTCCTCCACAGCATAACTGGTTTTCTCTTGTGGGGTAAAGATCCACCCAGTTATCAAGGCACTGGTCAAGAATCCATCGCGGTTCATTATAAAATCCGTGGCCGAACAGTTTTTCTGCTTTTCTGCAGTAATTGCAAGGATCATGATATGTTGCAAGCACACCAAATCTTGACTTGTCCAGCTTTATTCTTTCTTCTTTTATATATTTTATAAGAAGATCAAATACCGTATAAGTTCCAAATTTTTTAAGCTCTTCGGGATACCATTTTTCCAGACCAGACCTGGTCGCAAGGTAGGCATGCCCTCATTCCGGCCACATAAGATTTTTTATTTCCAGCCGGTTCATATGCTCCACAATTCTTCCGGCCATTATTTTTACAGATTCATCGTCTCCGGTAAAAAGCCCCCAGCTTGTTCCCTCCCAATTATCGGAAGTTATAGTCCAGTCTTCTTTTGCGGCATGAAATATTTTCCACCAGTGTTTTAAATCTTCAGTGTGGGTATTTACAAGTTTATTGTGAATTGTAGTTAAAAGGTTGGCTCCTTTTTTGTCTATGGGAACTTTAAAGCCTTCAAATCCCGGCTCTTCGGCTATTTCGTCAGCAACATCTTCTGCAATAAAAATAAAATCTTCTTTAGGAACCCCAAGATTATTGCCTGTTTTTATGGCAGCCTCAATACCCTTCTGAAGAATTCCTGGCACTTTATCTCTTTCCCTCAGACCTCTTATATTCCTCACAAGATCAGGAATATGAATTCCCATAGGACACACATGCTCGCATTTTCCGCACATTGTACAAACCCAAGGCCATTTTGAATTCACGAGTTCATCTTTTAAGCCTAATCCTGCCATTCTTACAAGCTTTCTCGGGTCAAAATCGTCAAGGCCCGAAGCGGGACACGAACTGGAACACAGACCGCATGTTACACAATAACCATGGCAAAATGGCAGTGATCTGAATATTCCGTGATCTATTTCATCTAAATTAATAATATGTTCTGTAGGATCCATTTTTGTTTCCTGTGTTTTATGATGATTGCCTTAGAGTTTTGATTGTGTTTTCAAAATTGTTTACAATCTGTGCAAATTCATATCCCATATTGGACGCAAGTGTTTTTATCTCAAGACGTTCTTTCTTTAAATTCATGTTTTCAAACATTTCTTTTAACTGTTCCACCCTGTTTGCAGCAAAAATATTTCCATCCTCGGAATGGCAGTTACCTTTGTGGCATGTAAGCACCAAAACGCCTTCGGCATTATTTAAGAAAGCTGATAGTATAAATTCAATGGAAATAATTCCTGAACACGGAACCTCAACAACTTTTAAATTCAAAGGAAGGTTATGACCCATGCTCAAAGCAAGCTCTTTTGCACGGCTTGCCGAACGGCTGCAACAAAAAGCAATTATTAATGGAGATGATGTTTTTTCGTATTGTATATCTGCATATTGTTTAATTTGATCCGGTATGTTCCTGTTATCAGGAAATTTTAATGAGATGGCTCCTCTTGGACATTCTGCAAAACATATTCCGCATCCTTCACATGAATCGGACATAACCACAGGCCTTGTTTCAAGAGCAATTGCCAGATAAGGACAGCAACGGTAACATGTAAGGCAGCGAATGCATGAGCCTGTGTTGATTTCAGCGGTTCCTGCCTGGTCATTTTTATTATCATATTTTGCACCGACAGCTAATGCTGCTGCATTTACAGAATCGATTTTAATTTCCGTATTGTTTAATACTGCCCGGGATGGACCTGCTGCAAGAATTCCCTTCCTGTTAGTATATACAACTTTACGGTGGACATTTTCTGTTTGGAGAAAACCTTCCGTTGCGGTATGAAGCTTAAAAATTGCCGCAAGTTTTTTTGTATATTCCGAAGCAGATATGGTTTCATCTATAATTGTAAGCGCGGGTGAAATTCTAAAATTATGGTGGGTAATTTCATCTTTAAATTCAAACGTAATTTGTCCGTCTTTATTTTGCTTTACCTCCGGAACAGTTTCCGTAAATTTAAAATAGATGGTTCCTGACTTTTTTGTTTCCCTGTATAATTTTTCAAGTTCGTTTCCTGAGACTTTCAGATTATTTGCAAGAATATAAGTCTGCCGATTAAATTCCGTTTGCAGTTTCAGGCAAGCAAGCATAATCTCTTCAGCTATTAACGGATTGCTTTCATATCCTATGCCTGTAAGAAATGCGATTTTACCACCTGCCGGAAGTGATTCAACAGTACTTTTTATGTAGCTGTCAGATCCGGCAAGGCTGGATAATGGCAAAATATTTTCAGATGCTTTTATATCGTAATGAAAATAATTATGTACTCTTTCATAATCTTCGGCTATAATGATATCGGATACTTCTTTTGAAATAAATTCGCCGTTTTTTGCCATAAGGACTTTAAAATTTCCCAAAGTGCCATTGCAGGAAATTATTTCGGTACCGGATAATATTCGATCAGGTTTGATACTCAAGGCTTTAAAGGCGCCGATTGACGCAGAGGTTTCTTTTTCTTTTGATACTATAATTATTTCTTTATCTTCCGAAAGAAGTTCTTTGGCAATGTTTAGGGCACAAACACTGCTTCCGATTATCATAATTATTTTATTCAAAAAATTCAACGTTAGAACTCCAATTGATTTTTATTCAGGTATTTTTTTACATCCCATGCTGTTTTTGCACCTTGAGCAGCACTTTCTGATATTGATAAAGGTCCTCCTGCTGTTCCGGCAACAAAAACACCGTTTGATGTAGCGGTGTCATCTTTATTGCATGATTTGATAAAGCCTGTATCATAAGTCTCTATTCCAAGTGAGTCTGCAAGCTCTTTCGATTCGTTTTTTGGGGTAATAGCCACAGAAAGAACAACCATGTCATAAACTTCTTCTATTGGCTGCATTAACAGGTGATCAAAATATTCAAGTTTAAGACGCTCATTTTCTACTTTATATATATCTGCTGGAATTGCTCTTATCAGTTTGATATCTTTTTTCGCCTTTTCGTAGAAATTTTCGAAATCATTTCCGAAACCCTGAATGTCTATATAAAAAATTGTTATGGATGTTTCTGGTTGTCTTCTTTTTATTAAACGGGCCATGCGAAGAGCAGATGCACAGCATATTTTTGAACACCATAAATGATTAAGTTTTGAATCTCTGCTTCCAACGCACTGGATAAAAGCAATCTTATCCGGGGCCTGTTTATCCGATGGCTTAACGGCAATGTTATTGTTTCTTAACATTTCCTCAAGCTCCAGATTCGTTATTACATTATCAAAGACCTTGTAACCGTAAGGTTTTTTTGCAGGATAATACGGCGTAAATCCGGTTGCCATAATAACGGCATCTGCTGAAATACTGATATCATTTTCTTTAGAAACGGAAACGTCCGTCTCTTTATTTTGCCCGTTTATGTGAATGTTAAAATAAAACCGGTCATTTCGCGATATTGTATTTAATGTTGCATTTGTGTGGATTTTAATATTTTTATTTTGACTAACTTTTTGGATCTTCTCTTCAACCATGCAGGCACCGCATTTTTCGCAACATTCAGTAGCTTTGCAGGTAAAACGGGCGGCATGGCCCCCAAGAAATGGGGTTTTTTCAACAAGCTCTACATTTATATCAAGCTTTGCAAGTTCATAAGCTGCTGTAAGACCCGCTATCCCACCCCCGATAACAAGTACATTTGAAGATTTCATATTTTCTTTTAATCTCCCGGATCTCGGTCCACTCTTAAAAACAGTTTGCTGTTGAGCCAGTTTTAAAACGTTTCAGTTTTGTCAAGGTCAAGGCGGGCTAAAATTTTAACCACAGGAATACACAGAGTATTTTAAGGATTAAAGTTTTAGCCCAACGCAGAAGATCGGCCAAAACGGGAGGTTTTGCAATTGGCTTTGTTGAATATATTTATAAAATTAAAGAACTTTCATCAAATCCATTTTCTTATAAACCGCCCGTTATTTTATCAACTTCTTCTTTTATATATTGAACTAATTTTTCAGCCTCTTGAGAGCTTATACTTGCAATATCACTTGAAATATTTTCAAGCTTTTCTTCCTCTATTTCTGTTATTTTGTTTATCAGAAATGTATCAGCTTCCGCATCATCAAGCAACAGACCACAGGCTCCTATAGCGCCGAGGAACTCATCTTTTATAAATATCGGATATATAATTTTTACGAGTCCGGCATCACATTCTTCTATAACTGCTTTTTTTGTTTGTTTAGCCTGAACGGCAAGGTTCATATGTGCAACAGCACATATGAAACTTTGCCCTTTATCATTAGCCTTAATTTCAGGGCAAAGTTTGTTGGGCCATTCCTGAAAATCGCTTATGCGGATACCTTTAATATTAAACACATTAGCACTTAGACCTGATTTTTTGTTTATCTTTTTTTCCAGTTCAACCCATTTTTCAAGAGGCGATATATCGGTAAGTTCCATTTTTCCTTCCTCACCATAGGCTGTGATTTGTTCAAAACGGTCTGTTTCTTCTACGAGACCTTATGCACAACAGAATTGCTTTTTACTGGGCAATAATTCAACCAGCGATCTTTTTTAAAATTTCTTTCAATTCTTCAACAGCATCAGCTGATTTTTTAAGTGCTGTTTTTTCATCTTCTGTCATACTGATTTGTATGATTTCTTCTATACCTTTTGAGCCCAGTTTCACAGGAACGCCTATAAACAGGCCACTTATCCCGTACTCGCCTTCAAGATATGCTGCACATGGAAGTATTTTTTTCTTGTCTTTCAAAATAGATTCGGCCATTTCAACTGCTGCTGAGGCAGGTGCATAATAAGCGCTCCCTGTTTTTAAAAGAGAAACGATTTCCGCTCCCCCGTTTGCCGTTCTCTTAACCAACTCAGCTATGCGTTCTTTTGAAAGCAATTCAGTTATTGGAATACCTGCAACAGTTGAATATCTTGGCAGAGGAACCATAGTATCTCCATGTCCTCCAAGAACAAAAGCATGAATATTTTCAACCGAAACATTAAGTTCCATTGCTATAAAAGCCCTAAAGCGCGCCGAATCAAGTACGCCGGCCATACCTATTATTCTGTTTTTAGGAAAACCACTTGCTTCATAAGCAACATGACACATTGCATCAAGCGGATTACTCACAATAATAATAATTGCATCAGGCGAAAGAGCAGCAACCTGTTTTGTTACATTTTTAACAATTCCGGCATTTGTGCTGATAAGATCATCACGGCTCATGCCTGGTTTTCTTGGTATTCCTGCGGTAATTATAATGATATCCGATCCGGCTGAAGCTTCATAACTATTGGATCCTGTAATATGCGCATCATGCTTTTCTATCGGAGCTGCCTCTGTAAGATCTAAAGATTTTCCCTGGGGTACGCCTTCAACTATATCTATTAATACAACATCACATAATTCTTTTTCTGCAAGACGCTGTGCAGCAGTAGCTCCGACATTCCCGGCTCCTATTACTGTTACTTTCTTATCCATGACTACTCCTTATTTTAATTTATATTTTTTTATGACAACTTAGCAAATAAAGTCCATCAAAAAGCCGAGGGAAGATAATCTCTGGCATTGATTGAGGTTCGAAAAAGTCTGAATCAGTGGGTTTCAGGTAATAATAATTTCATTTATTGTCAATATGTTTTATGCATAAAGAGTATTGCTGAAACAAATAAAACAAACTCTAACAAAGCAAATCTGTTATAATGATTTGATTCTATCTAATATTTTCTGAAGTGTTGACATTGTGTATTAAAATAAGGTATTAAACAATGAAATTAATAGAAACATATTTGTTTTAAATTTTATAGATTTTCTTTTTTTATCCAATGTGATTAATTGATGGACTTTTTATATGCACATCAATTAATTATAGCTTATAAACTACAGGCCAAACTAATATTAAATATGCCGTGTGTAACCTTCATGCGTTCATATTATGGCATAAAACATAATCCTGATCTTTAATTTTGTGAGTTAATTATTCTATGGGTATCAAGGAACAAATTAAATCAGCTTTACAGGAAGCGGAGATGTATAGGACTCAGGGTTTGCTGAACGAGGCTATGCTGACGTATAAAAATGTTATGGAACTTATCAACAAAAGCATACAACCTGAAAACAGCCGACAATTGCTTGAAGGTATTAATAATAAAATTGAGTTATTAAAAAAAACTATATCCAAATATAATGATTCTGATAAAATACCTGAACTATCTGTCGATACTCAGAATTTGATAAAGGAAAAATTTGCTTTTTCAACTGACAAAGAGTCATCAATTCTTGAGGGAGCAATAATACTTACCAAATTCGGTCAATTCGAAAGAGCTATAAAAGAATTTAATGAGTTATTAAAGATAGAACCTTTACGGCTTGTGGCAGCCAAGAATATTTTAAGATGCTATTTTGCATCTTCCGGAGCAGATGATGCTGTTTCTAAATACAAAGAGTGGATAGAACTCGGTATCTTTTCTACAGGACAGGAAGAAAAAATAAAGTTTTTTCTGGATAATCTTTTAAAGGAAAAAGGACCCAAAAAAAAGCTTCCTGCAGAAGAGGTTAACGAGAATGGAAATAAAAATAATTCAGTCGAGAAAAAAGCTCTTGATGAAAAAAAGCTTTCAGATGAACTTTTATTGGATATTCCAAAGACAGATGACAATGAAGAAGAATTTTTAGATATAAGCTCTGTTGGAATTACATTGGGTGAAGATCAAAAAAAGGGTTTGGAAGTCATTCTGGATGTTGCTTTTCAATCAGGAGATATGGTCAGCTTGATTGTTCCTGGCAGGGAGAAGGCATTGATAGACATATTTAAAATCGGTTTAAAATTTAATGCTATTAATTTTTATTCACCAATTGCTATTCTGAACGGCTCGGGTGTTATACTGACTTTTTCAAAGATCGACTCTGGTCCTAAAGCGGGAAATTACAGCCTTGATTTAAAAATGTTTACGGATTAGCATTTTATATATCACTATGCTCGGAGTTATGCAGAATGGCGGTTTTTAATCTAAAAAGTCGTGAGATTGAATGCAAGATTGTATTTTATGGCCCAGGAAGGTCTGGCAAAACAACCAATCTCGAATATATTTTCAAGACTTATAAAAAGCAAGTTTCCGACCAAATGGTCACAATTGATACGGAGGGCGATAGAACCCTCTTTTTTGATTTTCTTCCAATGGGACTTGGCAAAATCAAAGGGTGTGATGTTAAAGTGCAGTTATATACCGTTCCCGGACAGGTCCAATACAGTTCTACGCGCAAACTTGTTTTGAAAGGCGCCGACGGAATTGTTTTTGTAGCCGATTCTTTTGCTATAAGACGGGAAAAAAATATGATTTCTCTTAGAGATCTTGATCAGAACCTGAAAGAATGCGGCCTCAATATTTTCAAAATCCCTCTGGTACTCCAATATAACAAAAGAGATATAGCCGATATTCCAGGCAACACTATACCGATAATGTCCATAGAAGAACTGCAAAAAGATCTCAATAAGCAGCTTAAAGTTCCATATTATTCTGCAAGCGCTTTATCAGGTCAGGGCGTGGGAGCGACATTAAAGGAGTGCTTGAAACTGACTCTTGTTCATCTACAAAAGGAATTCAACTGGGCTCAATAGATAAATGAGTAATATATCACTTTATGGAAATTTGAGTTTTCTTAATCTTGGAGAACTGTTCCAGATTTTTGGCACAAACTCAAGCACAGGTGTTCTGAAGATTAAAAGCAAATACTCTCAGGAACCCGGATTAATGTATTTTGTAAAGGGAAATGTTGTTGATGCTTCTACCGGTAATAAGCAGGGCATTGATGCCGCATATGCACTGTTCGGATGGATTGAAGGCGATTTTGAATTTTACCAGGAAGAAGTAAAAGTAAAAAATGTCGTAAAAAAAAGCAGAATGGAAATAACCTTAGATGCTTTAAGAATGCTTGATGATGGCCAGATAGAAAAACTTGGCCCTGTTTCTTTCACAAAAACTCCTTCAGAACGCTCTGACAAAGAACCAATTATTCCCGTAATAAGAGGACCACTAGTTGATTATGCATATGTTGTTGATGAAGAAGAACATTTCGATGGCAACAAAATAGTGGAAGAGGGTAAATATGGCAACTGGATATGGACTATATTGGAAGGAACAGTTGAAATTATCAAGGAAACAGATCGGGGTACCATAAAAATTTTAAGATTAAGTGACGGTTCGTTTATCGGAAGCATATCGGCTGTTATGCCGGGGGAAAGGGTGAGGAATGCTTCTGCAGTTGCTGTAGGAACAGTACAGCTTGGCCTGCTTGATTCGCAAAGGCTTTACAGTGAATATGGTAAATTATCTTCTTTGATGAAGGAGATATTGAAAAGCCTTGATAACAGGCTGCAAAAGCAAACAGCAATGATGGTTGATACATATTTAAAAAAAATAAACGTGAAGGACATTTTGCAAAATAAAAAAATACTGATCGAACAGGGTTCAGCCAATAACAAATGTTATAAAATAACAGAGGGGGAAGTTTTGATAGTCCGCAATACAAAAAATGGATATCTACCAATAGTAGATCTTTGTGCCGGGGATTTTATCGGACAGATTCCCTTCATGAATATTGGTCATGAGCCGCATTCAGCATCAGTTTTGGGTTCAAAAAACATCAAAGCTTCTGCTATTGAAACAGGGGATATTCAAAAAGAATACGATGGTCTTTCATTAACCTTTAAAAATATCCTGGAAAATATCGGAACATGTATATCTGCAACTACAATGGTTTCAACCGAATTAAATAGAAAAGATATTACAGATAAAAAATGATTATAATGAGCTTATAAAAAAAGTCCATCATATTTATATTCAACTGATGAATAAAGACCCCGGGCAAAAAAACAATTGCTTTCAGGTTAAGGCTTGAGCTTTACGATGCAGATACACTAAACCGAATATCAACTTTTCCAACCAGATCATGGTAAAAGAAATGATAAAAAACCAGAGAAAACACTTCAGATTGGATTCGCTTAATTTATTACACATAGCAATTTATGAAAATGATATATTAATTAAACAGGGAATTGGCAGGACTCTTAATGTCTCAGAATCAGGGATTATGCTTGAAACTCATTTTCCGATTGATCAAAAAAATAATGTCATGGTGTCTATCGGGCTGGAAGAAGATTTGGTGGAAATTAAAGGCAAAGTTATCCATGCAACACAGCACAACAACGACAAATATAAGATTGGTATTAAATTTAATAAAATCACAAAATCAGACCTTGAGATTGTAAAAAGATATATAACTAATTTTACAGGCGGTAAGGATAGAAAGGAAATTTGAATGACGCAGGCAGTATGTGAAACAGATTTTAAAGATATTAAGCTACTTAAAAGAGGGAAGGTCAGAGATATTTATGATCTTGGCGATAAACTATTGATGGTTGCTACGGACAGAATTTCAGCTTTTGATGTTGTGATGCCTGATCCGATACCGGATAAAGGCAAGATTCTTACAAAAATATCCTTGTTCTGGTTTGATATGATGAAATCCGTTGTTAAAAATCATGTTATTTCAGCTGATGTGAGCGATTATCCTTCTGAATGCAGACAATATTCAGATATTTTAGATCAAAGAAGTATGCTTGTAAAAAAAACCGAACCACTTCCCATCGAATGTGTTGTAAGAGGATACTTATCAGGATCAGGATGGAATTCCTATAAGGAGAGTAGAGAAATTTGCGGAATCAAACTTCCTAAAGGCTTGAAAGAGTCTGATATATTGCCCGAACCAATATTTACTCCTTCTACAAAAGAAGAGGTAGGTTTTCATGATATAAATATAGATTTTAATGAAACTGTCAAAAGAATAGGTAAAGAACTGGCTGAAAATATAAAAAATTTAAGTATCGAAATATATAAAAAAGGGGCACAGTTTGCAGCACAAAAAGGTATTATAATTGCTGACACAAAATTTGAATTTGGGCTGATAGATAATGAAATTATTATCATAGATGAGATACTTACTCCTGATTCATCAAGATTCTGGCCGAAAGATTCTTATAAATCCGGTGGCTCCCAATTAAGTTTCGATAAACAATATTTAAGAGACTATCTCTCTTCGATCAAGTGGGATAAAAACCCACCCGCACCTTCTCTTCCAAAAAATGTTATCGACAACACCCGCAGTAAATACATGGAAGCTTTAATACGTCTTGCAGGCGCTAACTTATGATATGTGAAGAAAAAGCTATCAACTTATCTTCCGTTTTCATAAAAGATGACACTTATAAAATATCTATAGAAGAAAACACAGATGCTCTTGCCCGTTCAATAAATAGCGAGGGCATTATCAATCCACCGATACTAATCGGAAAAAATTCAGGGTATTCCATAGTAAGTGGCTTTAGGCGCATCAATGCAATTAAAAGTCTTGGCTGGGTGGATTTAACGGCAAGAGTGCTTTGCAAAAAGACTTCTGACCATGAATGTGTTAAACTTGCCATAAGCGACAACTCTTTTCAGAGACCATTAAATATAATAGAATATTCAAGATGTTATAAAATGCTTTCGTGCTATTATAACGAAGAGGAATTGCCTCAGATTGCTTTTCTGCTTGGTCTTGCCGACAATCCTGATTTGATAAAAAAAATCATGAAACTTTGTGAGCTGCCGATTTCTTTGCAAAAATATATTCTTTCAGATACCCTTTCTTTGGCAATGGCGCTTGAGCTTGCAAAACCCGAATATAATAAAATTGGATTAATAATTGCCGATATTTTCGATCAATTAAAGCTCAGCCTTAATAAACAAAGAGAATTTCTCGCGCTTTGTTATGAGATCGGCGCAAGGGAAAATATTACTATTGCTGATTTAGTAAATGGGGATGATTTTCGCAATGTATTATCTGACGAGAATCTTGATAGAAATCAAAAAACCCGCATCATAAGAGGTTATTTAAAGAAAAGACGTTTCCCATCGATCATAAAGGCTGAATCTGAGTTTAAAATAAATATTACAAAACTTGGTCTTATTGAAGGTGTTAAGTTGATACCACCTGCCAATTTCGAAGGTAATTCTTTTTCGATAAACATGGAGTTTAAAAAAATTACAGAACTTAATAAACAAACCGCATATCTTAACAGACTTATAAAAAATCCTGAGCTTCAAAAAATACTTTTAAAAGATATTTGACAGATTATCAAAAATTCCAGCAAATATAATAATTCCTGATTCTGGAATGTTGTTCAAACTTACCAGTTTATTCCAACTCTTTGCAGACACAATATATATATTCCCTCTCCTCAGGGTAACCGCATTTGGAATTAATATGCCATTTAATAATTTTGTGAAACACCCAAACCGTCATGCCGGACTTGATCCGGTATCCAGAACCCAATGGAATTACTGGTTTCCGGCCTTCGCCGGAATGACAAAAGTGGAGTTTTCCAGCTTTTTACATGTCTATGAAATCTAAATGCGGTTACCCTGTCCCTCTCCTTTTATGCTGTTGACAACAAGCGTCTCAATCTTATTTTTAAAAAAGGAAATATAACTGCAACAGTCAACGCATCCACCCAACAGAACGGTCGCTTAAAGCACCCGTATTTATATACCTATTATAAAGGGGATAACTATGTTAAGTATTAAAGAAATCCGCAACAATCAGGATTTATTAGATAACATCGACTGGGAGATGACTCCCGAAGAAGCTGTAAGGCTCTTTCTGGAATGGGGCAACAACTGGTCACGCGGTAATTATGTGATCCGCGGGAAAGAAGATGTTTCTTATTATTTTGTTGTTAACACATGGGGAGAAAATCCGGTGGTATATCTTATACGAAGAAATTCGGATGAAGCGAAAGAGCTTGCAGAAATAAAATTGCCGGAAAACGTTAAAGACCGTTTTTTGGATTCCATAGGTAATAACAAGGGTGTTTATTCAATAGAAGGCGATGTAAAAGAGTGGTTACAAAAAGAACTTCTTGGCAGTTGATTACTGTTTGCTGTTATTTTCAATAAAGTTAATTTTAAAAGATATATTATAATAACTACACTTCTTCTTTAAGAAGACAGCAGGCTATCTTATATTCCGGGCTTTCGTCTTCTTTATAGCTTAAATTGCCGGATTGGATAAGTTTGTTCATCACACATCCTTCAGGAATAGAAAGCTTAAAAAGGTCAGCTTCATTTATTTTGTCAGTTTTAACCAGCTCTTTGTCTTTAAATTCTATGCTGTGGAGAGGATAATCTTCACATAAGGGGCATCTGTACACTCTTCCGTTTGGAAAAATAAAATAATTATCAGCTACAAGTCCGGCGCATTCGAATTTATCTTCAGGATCTAAAAAAACTTTGGGATAAGTTACTATTATACCATGCGATGCTATCTTTTCAGCTATTATTGGGATGTTATCAAGCCATCGTTGTCGCAATACCTGAGGTTTTTCTTTTCCTGCAAATGATACGCTCTTTGCAATATTACCTCTTATTCCTATAACCTGGATAAAAAATCTGCCTATTTTAAGTTCGCTAAGCAAGGGCTCCATCATTGCAAGCTCATCTATATTGGCACTGCTTACAGTATATATCAGACTTGTATTAAATCCTTTAGATACTGATTCTTTTATCCCTGAAATACATTGGTCATAGGAACCCTTTCCTCTTAACATATCGTTTGTAGGTTTTGTTGAACCATCTAAACTAAAACTGATAAAGTCAATTTCGTCAGGGGCAATCTTTGATAAAAATCCGTTAAAGAGATAACCGTTTGTATCAACAGTTACCGATTTATATCCGATTTTTTTTGCATGTTTTACTGCAGAAGGAAGATCAGGATGCAAAGTGGGTTCACCACCTAAAAAAACTACATTTGCAATTTTGTTTTTTGCAGCAAATGCATCAAGCCAGGCTTTTATAGTTTCTATGGAAAGTGTGGTTTTTCCATGTTGTTCTTTATTTATATAACAGTGCAGGCAGTTAAGATTGCATTTTGTAAGAATATGGAAAAATATATTGGTGGAATTTTTTGAGAATGAAACGGTTTTTTTTTCTTTCATTGATTGTTTTGTTTAAGTTGTTCTATCTCTTTTTTGGCTTTCACAAGCTCTTCATTTGTAAGGCGCAACCTTATGGACATATATTCTGCGAAAATTCTGTATAAAAGCAGAAGAAAGTCGAGCTGCTCATCCTTATCACCATCTTTAAGTTTTTTTTGAGCCGAAGTGTCAACGGCAAGACATACGGTTTTACCAAGAGCAAAAACCGATGCCGAACGGCTGAGAGTATCTATAATTCTCATCTCACCGAAAATCTCGCCTTTTTTATCAATTACTACAATATCAAAATTTTCTTTAACTACTCTTATTTTGCCGCTTAGAAGAAAATAAAGCCAGGTGTCTTTTTCGCCCTCTGTTATTATAATTTCACCGTCTTCATATTCCCTGATTTTACTTAAGCGCAACAGCTTTGCAAGAGTTTGTATTTCAAAATGCTTCAGAGTAGGAATGTTCATCAGCTTTTGAATATTTTGCATATTATCCTGAAGGTATTTCGACTCAATCATAACGCCCCCCTGTATGATAAGATCCTGAATAACAAACCTACATAAGCAGCAATCCCTATCTAAAAAACCCGAAAATCAAACAGCATAAATCGGAGCCAGTTTCAAAACGTCCCATTTTGGCCGATCTCTGCGTTGGATGAAAATTTAAATCCTCTAAATACTCCATGTATTCCTGCGGTTAAAATTTTCATCCGCCTTGAACTTGACCAAACTGAAACGTTTTGAAAGTGGCTCATCGATGTACAATATTCGACTTTCGCTAATTGATTAAAGAATGATAGGCTAATAACATATAACAAATTATTTTTCAAGACAGTCTTTTGATAAATATTCATCGAATTCAACCGGATAACACCCGTCAAAACAGGCTTTGCAAAAATTGTTTTCCGGATTTTCAATGCCGGTAGATTCCAGAAGTCCGTCTATGCTCAGATAATACAATGAATCAAGGCCCAGAATATCTTTCAGCTCGGATACAGTTTTGCTTGCGGCAATAAGCTCTCCTCTTGTAGAAAAATCGATTCCGTAATGGCATGGAAATCGATGCGGCGGGCCGCTTACACGCATATGCACCTTATTTACCCCAAGTGCACGAAGCGATTTTACCCTGGTTTTAACAGTAGTTCCTCTTATTATAGAGTCCTCAATGATAACTATGTCCTTACCTTTAAGAATCTCTTTTACCGGATTCAATTTTATCCTTACTCCGAAATCACGCATACTCTGTGTTGGCTGTATAAAAGTTCTTCCAATATAGTGGTTGCGGATCATTCCCATCTCAAACGGTATTCCCGATTCTTCCGAAAATCCTAAAGCTGCGTATGTTCCCGAATCGGGAAAAGGCATTACAAGATCGGCCTTTGTTGGACATTCTTTAGCAAGACGGCGTCCATGCGCCTTTCTTATCTGATAAACATTTTTATTAAAAATAGTGCTGTCGGGTCTTGCAAAATATATAAACTCAAATATGCAAAGAGACTTGCGCTTTTGGGTTGTTGTTTTAATGCTTTTAAGTCCGTCCTTGTTTATTATTACAATTTCACCAGGTTCAAGCTCTCTTACAAGCTCAGCCTCAACAAGATCAAGCGCACATGTTTCAGATGAAAGCACATAACTTCCATTGAGTTTGCCCAAGCACAGTGGGCGGAACCCGTTGGGATCTTTTATCCCGATTACATCACCTTCGTTAGTAAGAAATATAAATGAAAAAGCGCCTTTAAGTCTTGATACTGTCTCAACAAGAGCCTGCTCAAGACCATGTTTCAGATTTTTCACAAAAAGATGTAAGAAAATCTCGCTGTCCATTGTTGTCTGAAAAATAGAGCCGCTTTCTTCAAGCTCATTTTTCAGGGCAAACGCATTAACAAGATTACCATTATGCGCAACAGCAAAAGACTTTTTTTTGTGATAAATAACAAATGGCTGGGCATTTGAAAGTATAGAACTTCCTGTAGTCGAATACCTGACATGACCTATGGCGCTAAGTCCTTTCAGATGTTCAAAATGATGCATATCAAAGACATCCGATACCAAGCCCATACCTTTGTAATCATATATTTTATTGTCTCTTGATACAGCAACTCCGGCGCTTTCCTGACCTCTGTGCTGAAGAGCATACAAACCGAAATAGGTAATCTTTGAAGCTTCCGGATGACCGAAAATTCCAAACAGACCACATGATTCATGAGGCTTATCATCAAAATACGACTCATCTTCCAAAGTATTTGAATCAGAGATAATTAAATCCTGCTTTTTTGTCACTTGCTTTACCACTCCTTGCAACACCTAAGTTTAATAGTAATCCTGTAAGGCTTTTACTGAAAGTTTTTTTCCCTTAAGTTCTTCTATTCCCCTGCAAATAGCCAAAGCGCCCGGAATTGTTGTGATACAGGGAATATTATATTTGATTGCCGCACGGCGTATTTCATAACCGTCGCGCATGGGCTCGGCCCCTGTTCCAGTATTTATAATAAGATGCAGGCTTTTGTTTTTTATAGCATCAACAACATGAGGACGTCCCATAGACACTTTGTTTATCGGTTCATTGGGTATATTATGCTCAGCAAGAAAAGCGGAAGTTCCCTTTGTTGCGATGATATTAAATCCCATATCGTAAAACTTTGAGGCAACCGGAATAACTGATTTCTTGTCCGAATCCATCACGCTTATAAATACATTTCCGGAAGTCGGAATTTTTTGTCCTGCGCCAAGTTGTGCTTTCGCAAATGCCAGGCCAAATGATGAGTCTATTCCCATAACCTCACCTGTTGACTTCATTTCAGGGCCAAGAAGAGTATCAACATCCGGGAATCTGTTAAAAGGCAGCACTACTTCTTTGATCGAAACATGGGTTGGAACTTTTTCACTGATAAGACCGAGATCGGCAAGGCTGCGTCCCAGCATCACTTTGGTTGCAAGCTTTGCAAATGGGATACCGGTTGCTTTGCTTACAAAAGGTATTGTTCTTGATGCTCTGGGATTTACTTCAAGAATATATAGCTTATCTCCTTTTATGGCATATTGCACGTTCATCAGCCCTATAACTTTAAGTTCAGTTGCCATAGCTTTTGTAGCAGAAGTAATCTCTTCGATAATAGCCTTGCTTATACTGTGAGGAGGAAGAACACATGCGGAATCGCCCGAATGGACTCCGGCAGCCTCAATATGTTCCATTATTCCACAAATTATAGCAGCCTTCCCATCGGAAATTGCATCAACATCCACCTCTACAGCTTCTTCTAAAAATTTATCTATAAGTACAGGATGCACTGGAGATGCTTCTATAGCGATCCTTGTAAAATTTTCAAGATCCTTTCTGTTATAAACTATCTTCATTGCTCTTCCGCCAAGAACAAAAGACGGCCTGACAATTACTGGATATCCTATAGATTCGGCGATAATTATTGCCTCTTTGATATTCAATGCGGTTCCGTTTTCAGGCTGAACCAGGCCGAGTTTTTTCAACATGACCTTGAACAGTTCCCTGTCTTCCGCTCTGTCTATGCTCTCTGGCTGAGTGCCTATGATTGGCACACCTGCATTAAAAAGAGGTGTTGCAAGATTAAGAGGAGTTTGCCCGCCAAACTGGACTATGACACCAAAAGGTTTTTCTGTTTCAACTATATTTAAAACATCTTCTTTTGTTAAAGGTTCGAAATAAAGCTTATCGGAAGTATCATAGTCGGTACTGACCGTTTCAGGATTACTGTTTACCATGATGCTCTCAATACCTTCTTCACGGATACCGAATGAAGCCTGCACACAACAGTAATCAAATTCAATCCCCTGCCCTATTCTGTTCGGGCCGCCTCCTAAGATCATGATTTTTTTTCTATTCGATACCCTTGCTTCGTTTTCCTCTTCATATGTTGAATAATAATAGGGTGTCGCCGCCTTAAATTCGGCAGCGCAGGTGTCAACAAGCTTGTATACAGGCCTCATATTTAATTTTTCACGAAGATTTCTAACGGAATCTTCATCTGATCCTGTAAGATATGCAATCTGGACATCCGAAAATCCATAAGATTTTGCTTTGCGCAAAAGCTCTTTTGAAATATTTTTTCCGGCATCGGCAATTACTTGTTCAAAATCAACTATTTGTTTGATTTGATATAGAAACCAGGGATCAATGGCAGTCAATTCAAATATAGAATTTATGGACATGCCGTTTAAGAGGGCATAACGGATATAAAAAATTCTCAGGGAATTGGGAATCGAAAGTTTATGCTCAATTTCAGATGTTGATAATTTTTCCCCTTCGGGTCCGGTCAGATCTTTTCCGTCTGCGCCAAGACCGAAACGACCAATTTCAAGTGATCTTAATCCTTTTTGAAGAGCTTCCTTAAATGTTCTTCCGATTGCCATTGTTTCGCCGATCGATTTCATGGCGGTTGTCAGATAATCTTTTGTTTCAGGAAATTTTTCAAAAGTAAATCTGGGAATTTTTACAACGCAGTAATCAAGAGTTGGCTCAAACGAAGCAAGGGTTTCTCCCGTTATATCATTTTTAATCTCATCCAGAGTGTAGCCGACTGCAAGTTTTGCAGCAATTTTTGCTATGGGAAAACCGGTCGCCTTTGATGCAAGAGCTGAGCTTCGTGAAACCCGCGGGTTCATTTCCACTACTATCATATCTCCGTTTGTCGGATTTACGGCAAACTGAACATTTGACCCGCCTGTGTCGACACCTATTTCTCTCATGATTGCAATAGATGCGTTTCGCATTTTCTGATATTCGGCATCGGTTAAGGTCTGGGCAGGCGCAACGGTAATACTGTCTCCCGTATGTATTCCCATTGGATCCATGTTTTCAATAGAACAGATTATGACCACATTGTCATTCTTGTCCCGCATTACTTCAAGCTCGTACTCTTTCCAGCCTAAAACGGATTCTTCAAGCATTATCTGCCCGATTAAACTTGCATCAAAACCTGACTTTGCTATTACCTCAAGATCCTCAAAATTATATGCTACCCCTCCGCCTGTACCTCCCAAAGTAAAACTTGGCCTCACAATAACCGGAAACCCAATTATATCAACTATCTTTATCGCCATCTCCATGTTGGTAGCAATACCGCTTTCGGGTATCCTAAGCCCTATTCTGTTCATGGCTTTGCAAAAAAGGTCTCTGTCTTCAGCCTTATTTATAGACTCAATAGACGCCCCGATCATCTCTACCCCAAATTTTTCCAAAACACCCATTTTTGCCACTTCAATGGCTGTGTTAAGTCCGGTCTGCCCGCCAAGTGTGGGCAGCAAAGCATCCGGGCGCTCTTTTTCTATTATCATGGCAACTATTTCAGGAGTAACCGGCTCGATATATGTTCTGTGAGCCATGTCAGGATCGGTCATAATTGTGGCGGGGTTGCTGTTTACAAGCACCACTTCGTATCCGTCTTCTTTCAAGGCCTTACAGGCTTGTGTCCCGGAATAGTCAAATTCGCAGGCCTGGCTGATTATTATAGGACCTGCTCCAATAATAAGGATTTTATTTATATCGGTGCGCTTAGGCATTTTTTATCAACTTTGTAAATTCATTAAAGAGATAACGGGAATCATGAGGGCCCGGAGATGCTTCCGGGTGGTACTGAACGGCAAAAAGAGGAAGCTTTCGATGCCTGAAGCCTTCCAGGGTATTATCATTAAGGTTTATATGTGTTGGTTCTATATCTTTTGAACTTAAACTTTCTATATCCACAACAAAACCATGATTCTGTGATGTTATTTCCACTTTACCTGTTAATAGATTTTTAACAGGCTGATTTGCTCCCCTGTGTCCAAATTTTAATTTATGGGTTTTTCCTCCAAGTGCAAGTCCTAAAAGCTGATGTCCGAGACATATGCCGAATATAGGTTTGTATTCCAGAAGAGACCGGATTGTATCTATTGCATAGATAACAGGCCCAGGATCACCGGGACCGTTTGAAAGAAAAATACCGTCAGGCGAAATTGCCTTTACAACAGAAGCTTCAGTTGAAGCCGGTACAACCAAAATTTTGAAACCGGCGTCTTCAAGACATCTTAATATATTGTATTTTATTCCAAAATCAAAAGCTAAAACACAATATTTACCATCTTTGTTTCCCCATACGGATTTATCAAGGTTTTCGGCTTTCTGACCGCATGGCAATATTTTCTCCTCAGACCAGAGATAAGGTTCGTCGGTTGTAACACTTTTAACAAGATCGAGCCCTACCATACTTGGTATGTTTTTGGCCTTTTCAACAAGAGAAGAAGGGTCCGTATCAAATGTTGAAATATAAGCCCGCATTGCTCCGGTGTCTCTGATGTGCCTGGTAACAGCACGTGTGTCAACATCTTCAACTCCCAGAACATTCTCATGCAGAAGGTAGTCCCTTAAATTTCCTTCGGATCTGAAATTGCTTGGAATATCCTGATATTCCTTTATTATAAAAGCAGATACTTTTATTCCCGCAGACTCAATATCTTCGTGATTTACTCCGTAATTTCCTATCAGAGGATAAGTCATTGTAACCATCTGACCACTGTAGGAAGGATCTGTAATCACTTCCTGGTATCCGGTCATGCTCGTATTGAATACGATCTCACCGAATGCTTCCCCTTCTCCTGTAAAACTTCTGCAGGCAAAGGTTCTTCCGTCTTCAAGAGCAAGCAGTGCTTTTTTATTATATTCTTTCATATGATTATAAAATAGATCTTTTATGTCCAAACCGTTAAGTAAAAAATTATGCAACTTCTACCACATTTTTTTATTTAATCAACATTATTTCATTTAAAGCTTTGAGCCATACACATGTTTGCCTTCTTGGGATGTAACATACATCTTTCTTTTATATCATAAAGTAATTTTTATAATTTCATCCAGCATAGGAGGCTTTAAAGCTCTCCATTTCGGCTTAATTGCGCTATCATCAAGCCATACGAATTCAACAATCTCAAAGGCTTCGGGTATAACATGTTCGTTTTTTTCCCCATAGGATTTTAACGGATAATGTTCAATCCACAACATTCGGTGGGGATCAATATGAAAATCTTTTGTCACCATTGTAGCTATATGACCGGCGCAACTTCTGACCGACATTTTGCTTTCAGGTATATCAGATACAACAACAATAATCGGTCTTAGAGTCGCTACGCCTTTTTCTGCCGCCTTTGTCAGATCATATATTCTTAGCTTGCACATTCCACTTGCAAGATTCAGCCTGCCACCCCAACCTTTCCAGGAATATATTATGTCACGAATAAGCATCATAAATCTCTTAAGATTGAAAGTTCTTTAGTTGCTAAGTTCATATATTCACTATTTTTTGTATTGCTCTATAGTAAAACACAACTACTGCCTGGTCAAGGTTCCGTAAATTTTTAACAGCCTGTCCGGAAGATCACGTACATCAGATATAATGTTATGATTATATGGACCGTAAAGATCGTCGAGTCGTAAATCAGAGGCAGCATCAATTGTTATCGCCCTTACACATATTTTTTTCGACTCGGCTTCAAATACAGCTCTGCGGGTATCTTCAATGGCATAATTTTGTTTATAATCCGTATCATTTGGAAAACCGTCGCTTATTATTAAAAGAAGCCGTGTTTTTGATACTGTATTTTCAAGCCGGTATACCGCATGACGAATCGCAGCCCCCATTCTTGTCCTTCGCTGAGGATAAATCGCATTAATTCTGTTTATGACATTTTCATCCATATTTTCGGAAAATGCTTTTATATTGTAATAATCCACTCCCAATCTTCCCGTTCCTGAAAATCCGGCAATTGCAAATGTATCTTGAGCGGTATTAAGCGCCTCGCAAAAAAGAACAACGGCCTCTTTGATTATTTCATGAACGGTTTTACCAGCTTCTGCTACAAGAGTTGAAGTAGAACGTGAAAGATCTACAAGAAGAAGAGCTGCAATATCCCGCTGCTGTTTAATGCGTTTTATATAGATTCTGTCAGTAGGAGTTAAACCAGCTTTTTTATCAATCACATATTCGGGAAGAGCACATATATCAAATTCCTCTCCGTCAATCCATCTTTTTAACGTTTTTATTTCATCCGGCCTAAACGATTCAAACTCTTTTCGGATTCTTTTTACTGTCCCCATATTGTCATTAAGAACATTTATATAAAAATCACTTTTAATGCCTTCGATTTTTCTTTCAAGCACCCTTACATGATCATTAAGATAATCGCATAAATTTGCATCCCATTCCCGGTATCTGAAAACCGATGCCAGCAAATCATCATCAGCATAATTCTGGTAATCTTGTTTTTTGCCTTGCTCAGATAAAAAAGTAAAAGATAAATCGAGTTCATCTTTTACATATATGCTTTGGCCTTGTCCTGAAAAATTGCGGGAAGTAATAATAATATCTTTTATATCATCATTTAAAACAGAGCCTCCGTTTTTTATAAGCCTTTTAATTATTTCCGATTTAAAAACATGAATTTTTCTTTTTTTAAGCTCAGACTTTATCTCAGTGCCCATTTTTTCATATTTTTCATAGGTTGCAAAATAAAGATCCTGTCTTAATCGGCGACCAAAAGGCATTTTTAACGTTTTATGATCTTTAATGGTTTCATTTAAGCTTTTATTTTCAAGCGCTTCTTCAATCAATCCGTATGTTTGAAAAACGCTGACTGCACATGTTTCAACACAATAATTTTCTTTTATTTTGTTTTCAAAAAGATCAGAAATCTTTGTTACAAGATTTTTTGTTATTTCATCCGGCTCAAAAAAATTGAAAGCATCTGTTCCCAAAGCCATCCTGATATATAGCAGAAAAAGAAGGGGTTCCGGTTTTTCATTTATAAATAGCCTTTTTGATTCATCGTAAATTAAAGGATGTGAACTTCTTAAAAGACCGGGATATTTTTCAAGATTGATGATTCTTATACGGCCATGTTCAAATATATTGAAAAGATCTGAGGCAAGTTCTTTTTTGGGAAAAAAACTGAAAAATTTATCGAGATCATGGCAATTTTCATTTTCTGTAATTTCATGATCTATATTTTTATAAATTTGGGTAAACGCATTTTTCATAGAACCGGAAAATTCAAAGGCTTTTTCAATATCAAATTCAAACGTACCGAATTCATAGTATCCTGACTCAAGACTTACAAGGCATTTATAAAGATCGTGGTTATTATCAAAAGTATCGTAAAGGCTTATCTCATCAGGTAGATAAATAGATTTTCCATCAGAAAAAACAAAAGACCTGCCATCATATCTGTTTAATATTTCCTGTCGCATAATTTTTGGAATTTGAGAAAGTCCGCATATTGAAATAGCACGACCAGTTTTAGCCTTTACATACACTGAAAGCTGAGATCTGATACCGGAAAGAACAGCGGCGGTTTGCAGGCTGCGAAAAATATCTTTACCGAACTTGGATTCTAACGCTAAGAATTTTGTAGCAAGCTGTTTATTATTTTCAAATTTAATCAAAACAAGAGATACAAATTCTTTCAATGCATTATCTGATAGAATGGAAAGCCCTTTTTCAAGACCGTCAAAATATGAATCAATAAGATTGTAGTCCCTGCAGATAATCCGATGAAGTTGCTTTGTCTGAGAAAGCCTTTTTAATGGGGGAAAAGACAAAACCACTTTTGGCAAAATATGTGCAAAATGGCGGGATTCACTGTATGTCAAATCTTTTGAGAAAAGGATTTTCAGGATTTCAATATAAACAGAACATGTAAGACCGTCTTTTTGATCAAGAAGAATATTAATAACTTTAAGCGGCTCATTTAATGTGTAAGTTCCCTTATTCTGCATTATAGCTACGGCTTCCAGAAAATTTTCAAGCAGGTTTTCTTCCGTATACAAGAGAACCCGGTCAAGGTGTTCGGCCATTATCCGCGCAAAAGTAGGACCATTTTGAGCGCTTTCACGAATACGCTTTTTGTATGTTTGTATCCTGAAAGAATCTGCATTTCCTAAAAGATTTATATAACCTTTTAGCAACATACCGGCAAAGGAATACTCAACCGATAAAGCCCAGATGATCTCATCAATAAATATTCTGGCAAGATCTTCAGAAAGAACAAGTTCCTTTTTATCTAAGTCGTTTTTTACAACTTCAGAGAATTCAGGATCGGCAAAAGCTATTTCTCTTACAATATCTTTTATCAGCATAGTATTTCTTTAATACCAATAGTTATCAAAAAAAAGAGACCGTCCCGGCATCCTGCTATTTAAGGATTTAATAAGAGCCCAAGCAAATAACAGTTATCAGGATGGTAAAAAACGCGGGAATAATACCAAGAAAAACGGCTCAGGTAAAGGATTTATCTTTTTTGAGATTTACTAAACAGATGATTGTGAAAAACTATCTTAAACGATCATTTCTTTAGTAATTTGTGTCACTTTAATGATTACATCATATTGGTGCTTTGTAAAATGCTTGATATAACTTGTTTATTAATACATTCCTAAAAGCAGTATTTCGAACATTTTTAATCAAACCTGTAGATTTCCGGGAAAAACCATGATAATAAATTATCGAATATAATCTGATAGTCATCGAATCAATGCGTTTAGTCTTATTGTGCTAATGTCCGGATTACCCGGCCCAAGAGTCCTAAATTAAGAGGAGGGAGATAAGCATGAGCAAGCATAGAAAAGCGGTAAGCGATGTGCAACTGAACGAGGAAATGCCCAAAATAGAACAACTGCCTAAGGGCGCAGACTACTTTGATTTCACAGGCATGATGGCTATGGGTGAGTCACAAGGCAACGATCTTTGCTTGGTGCTCATTATTTGGCGTGTTGGTGGGGGAAAGAAGGGCAAATGGATGGTTGATGAAGCACCGATTCTCCAGACCAGTTTTATGATGCAGCCTCATGACAAATGGGGCAAGCTGGAGGAAACCGTGTTCATAGGCAACCGCCAGGACCCCAGAGAATGGGAAACTACTGACTTTCATTTAATAGAGGACCCAGGTAAGGTTACCTGGAAAGTGGGAAGCCGCGAGTTTATTAATAAGCCTCCCTACTGGGAGTATAAGGGCGAGCATATGGGGGTTGGGTGCAACCTCACGCTGGGTGGCCTTGGAAATGCTACCAGAATCTATGGAGCATGGGCTGATTTACCAAAAAAAATGTCGGGCGGGTTCGAGCAGCATTGTTGGGTAGAAGGTTCAATAACTGTCAAAGGAAAAGAATACGTTCTGGAGAACGGTTATGGCATTCATGATCGGATTGTCTTTGGAGAACACTGGGATCACCAGAAAAATATGGCTGTACCCTACAGCTATCTTTGGGGCATGAACGATGATCTCCAGATATACCTGTGGAACCATCCTGGCATTGGAATGAGATTTTGTCGTGTCTTCATCGAAGATAAGGAGATTACCTTTACCCAGGGTGAAATCTCTATGTATGAGCTGGAATGGTGGGACGATGGCATGACCGGCATGCGCGTTCCCGTCCGATGGCATGCCTCCATGAGCTCGGCAGCCGGAGTTCTGGACATAGACATTACAGCCGGAGCAAGAGGAATGTATTGTGTGAATACGAATGGCGGATCTACCTTGCGCTATGTATATATCCTGCATACCAACGGCCGATTCATGTTCCCTGATGGTCGGAGTATTAATATAAAGAACATGCGGACATACAAGGAGTGGGGCAGAAGTACTATGCCTTTACCAAGTGGCGCTTTATAAGAGCATAAATACAGAGTATCATAAAACATATTAGATGATTATGCTCAGAGAAAACTAATGAAAAAGTATCCAGGCCTTTATATTATAGGAAGTTACTTCTTGCTGTATGGGCTATATGGTATATATCTACTGTTACAATGGTTGATAATGGAACGTGTGCCCACAACAGTAATAGTTCCAAACGCACTAATACATGCTGCATATATAACTGCAGGTGTGGGCTTATTTTATAAAAAAGGTTGGGGAAGGTATTTCGCTATATTTGTGAACAGTTTGTCTGTATTAACGGGTATTATTTGGCTACTCAATTATTTTTATTTCGACGCACAAGACATCAGTCCTCTATCTAAAGGCTTATCCGATTTGCTAATAGCTGCACCCATTTTTTACTATCTTTTCAGAAAAGATATAAAGGAATTATTCTCTGAAAGCACAACCTCTTTGTGTATATTAGGCTTAATCCTATTTCTCTATAGTATGAATCAGCATTCAAACAATATGATCATAAGTACATTTTGGAATATAATGGTTATTGTGGGCCTTGCTATTACAGGATATGGTGCAAGACAATTAAGAAAGGCTTCCACTTTATTCCAAACCATGCATGACTAATTTTGCATAACCAGCGGATAGACTTGAAAGCGAGGAATAGCGTCTGTGGGTTCTTAACATTTTGACGTTTCCCCACTTCAAGTCAGCCTTTTCGTTATCATTTTGTTTTTTTATGCGCGCTCAACTTAAAGGTTAACATATGATTTCCTGGTATTTTTCCGCTATACTTGCACTTTTTCTGATGGGAATTCAGCGCTTTTTTTACAAAGTTGCAGCAGAAAGAAAATATCCTACAAAATGGGTAACCTTTTCATTCATGACAACAGTCACGCTTTTAAGCGCCGTGGCATATTTATTTCAGCAACACAATGATCTGAACACTCGTTTCCTATTAGCCATAACTCTAATAAACAGCGTATCTTTTCTTGTTGCAACCGTATCTCATATTGAAGCGTTGAAATATATCCCGGCAAATATCGCATACAGTTTTATCAGATTAAATGTGGTGGTTGTAGTTGTTTTTTCAATTTTCTATTTCAAAGAACAGATATCTTTTTTTCAGGCCACAGGATTGCTTGTCGCCATTGCCGCCATAATCGTGCTGACAAAACAGATGGATGCAGATACCACAAAAGCGAAAACACGGCGGCAGGGGACAATATTTATCTTTCTGGCATTGGCAAGTGGGGCCACAGCAAGTATTTCATCAAAATTTGCGGCCATGCATACAGACAAGCTTGCCTTTATGGCCCTGTCATATTTCATTGGGATGATTGGTTCTCTGGGAATATCCAAGGCCTTGTCCTACAAAACAACCAGAAATAAACTGCCGGCCGCGCTGGGCCTTGGCTTGCTTATGGGCTTGTTTAACTTTGCCGGATATTATGCATATTTATATGCCCTGGAACGCGGCCCTCTATCCCTCATTTCAGCAATTGTTGGAATGCATTTTGTAATTGCTATTGTTCTTTCTACTGTTATTTATCATGAGAAAATAAAACCTGCTGTGCTCGTGGGGATACTTTTGACCGTAATATCAATTATTTTAATAAGAATTTGATTTTTAACCAGATAGATAATATAAAAGGGTATTGTTGCAAAAAATCTATCGATAAGTTATATAAAATTTTAAATCAATTTGAATGATTGCTTATTGCATCAGATCTATTTTATTGCCTCATATAATCCGGAGATTATTATAATGAAAGAAAAAAAATTGCTGGAACGAATTACATTTAATCCAAAAATTATGGTAGGTAAGCCTGTTGTTAAGGGAACTCGTCTTACAGTTGATTTTATTCTTAATCTCTTGGCACATGGGACCACAGAAAATGAGATTTTAAAAGAATACAAGGGCATAACAATTGAAGACATACATGCTTGTTTTCTTTTTGCCACTAAGTC
>Ga0180732_1000347_pt1 | contig 42180 bp, 46 predicted proteins | sample KR11_01MetaG_FD_148674 | JGI IMG/M metagenome (GOLD analysis project Ga0180732, IMG submission 148674) | Groundwater microbial communities from the Olkiluoto Island deep subsurface site, Finland - KR11_0.1 MetaG | ecosystem: Environmental > Aquatic > Deep subsurface > Groundwater | place...
TCAAAAATAGCGTTTGATTTAAGTACAATTACACCAATAAAAAGAAAAGAGCTTTCAGTTTCAAACATTTTAGTGACCGGTTTTGTGTCCGCGAAATGATGAAATAGCTTGAAAGTGCCGTATACAAAGGGGTTTAGCATGAAGATTAGGGTCTATTACGATTATAAAATAGACTTATACTTTGATTAAAAAACCCTAAAAATAGGGATGTCTGCACATTTAAATTCCTATTTTTATCGAAAAAGTGTCAAACTGGAGGCATAGTATGGGCATAGTAAAATGTTTATAAATTCATTTATTTGTATATATGGGGTTGTTAAGAATCCTACCTTGAGGTAATGCTCTAAAGCGTTGTAAAAGTAGTAGAAAAAGAACAAAATGCGGACGTGGTGGAATGGTAGACACGCTACCTTGAGGTAGTGCTCCAAAGCATTGTGAAAGTAGAAGAAAAAGTAAAAAAAGCGGACGTGGTGGAATGGTAGACACGCTACCTTGAGGTGGTAGTGCACTACGTGTGTGGGGGTTCAAATCCCCCCGTCCGCACCATTTAACTCCCTATAATAAGGGCTTTCAACAATAAATAAAAAAAACAAAAAAGTAATTGCAGTCTCGCGGACAAATTTGTTTTTCTTATAATCAATCAATTTTTTTTCAAATCAATTCATTTTTTTAACTTGTCAGAATGTAAGCTTATTGACAGTCTTATTGCACACTTTTATTGCACAGTCTTGAAAATATTTTTGATTTTCAGTGATTTAATTGCACAATAAATTAAGTTTCATTTAATAAAAATAATGAGTTTGTATTTAGTTTAAAGAATTATGGATATCAATAATAGTATTTGTATGAGATTCATACTTCGCCAATTCTCCAATTACAAATTCTTCAAATCTATCTTTTGTAGAGTTCTTTACTAAATTATCTTGATAAAAAGAACAGTCTTCAGCCCTTTCATTCATTTCATCTATTAGATATGAATAATCTCGACTTTTGTTTTCACCTATTACAATGCATCCGTCTTTTTCTTCTGGGCGATTATTGAAATCTAAAAAATTTACTATTTCTTTATAACTATTTTTCATTCTTTCAAATAGTAAAAATAAATTTGTTTCTTCCCATCTTTTAAGTATTAAAGAATTTTTATTATCATCAAAGTACAGAGTAGCTATTTCTATTCCTCTCCCAGTTTCAATATCTATGTTGTAAGTGTTAATTCCCATTTATTATTCCTTATAATATTTTTATAGCTCTAAACATATTCTTTAAATATGTTTTTAATACCGTCATGTATTATATATTCTTCTTCATAAAAGAATTCAAGTAAATTATTATGAACGTGATTAACAAACAACATATATTTTTCATTCATATTTTCTTTAAGATACTCAAGTTGTTCTTCATCTTCATCCACAAAATAATGAGCGATATTTTCAAATCCTATGATATTGCTTTCAATTTCATTATTAATGATTTTTGAATGAATTTCAATGTCAATATTCTCATCATTGTGCCCAAATTGAAAATTTGTTTTTACATAAGGAGTTTCTTTATCTCCTACAAATACATTAAACGCTAGCATATAATTCCTTTTAGTTAATTTGACAGTTGTATTCTGCTTGAGGTAATTTGAATATTTTCTACAATATAAACTTCTGTTTCAATAGCATTTAATTTATCATCAAAGAATATGGCATAGTTATCACCATCACCAACAGAACTCTTATATATAACTCCATCAAAGCCACAATGTTTAATTAGTTCGCAAAGGTATTGGCTCGATAAATATTCTAGATGTGCTTCTCTTGGTAAAATTGGCTTTGAAAGTTCCTCACCTAAATGCGTTAAAAATTCCAAATCTGCTATTCCACCTTCGGGAAGTTTGAACGGTGAGATAATCTTTCTCGGATTCCTTAAATCAGCAAAAATAAGTTTTTCAGATGATTGAAAGCTCGCGACTGTAATTGAATCTTTTTTATGAGGTCTTATTTCTGCAATGGCTGTTTCTTTATTTGAAGCTGTATATAAATAAGAAATTCCTAAAGGGTTTGCACGTCCCGCACTCGCAATTTTAACAGGAGGCTTACCCATTTCTTCTTTATTAATAATATCAATATCAATATTAATTCTTGCACGATAAAAAAGTTCTGGAACTTCGTTTTGTGGTAAAATTATATAGTTTAGAAGTGTTTGTAAATGCTCATAGTCTGGTGATTTTTGTGGAAAAAAACGATTCACATGTTTAAGTTCTTCCTTAAATTCTTTCCAATTCAGTATTTTAGTTTCATTTTCTTGCTTAGTTGGAATATATAATCCACTCATATCTTCTTGTAGAATGTCTTCTAGTAATTTTAAAGTCGTCTCATTATCTAACTGTTGAAATAAGTTCCAATCATTTTTTAATAATGATGAAATTAATGAACCTTCTTCGATTGATAGTTCATACCTTTCCAATAGTGGTTCAATATAGGCACTTAATATTTCTGTATTTATTAAAGAAGTATCTGATGTATGACAAAAATCACATTCACCTTTAGAATTTGATTTTCCATCGATAATAGCAGTAAGAAAATTATCATTAAAACAATTTGAACAACAAAGCATTTATTGCTCTAGTAAGTATTTTGATATTAACTCTAAGTGATGTTGCATAGATAGTTTTTTTGCATAACCAAGACCGGGAAAATGGGCTTCTTCAAAAAAGTTTTTAAACTGTTGATAAGCTTCTGTTTTTAATATCAATGAATCCTCTTCCTCGACAGCATTAACTAACTTTTCTAAAGCTTCTAAAAATTTTCCTGCTGGGTCAGTTGGTGTATCCACTCTATCTGAAACAAAATGACGAATATACATATCTTCATCTTCTTCTAAATATGTTAAATGAAGTGCAATAGCATATGCAGGACCGCCACTTTCTGAATAATCATCTCCTACTATTAGAAAATCTCCAAAGCCCTCCATTCCTTCATCATCATATGTAATATGTAAATCTGAAAAATGTTCTTTATGAGGGTAGTCTCTATTTTTATTCTTTTTGAATCCATCACGTATTAAAATTCTCGGGATACCATTTTTTTTAAATTGCTTTTGATACAGCTTTCCTGATTGAGCATCCATAAAAATATGTTTGTTGATATTCGAAAAACTTTCTGTAAGTTCAGCTAGTTCTTTAGCTTTTGGATATCCATTATGAATAATCACAATAGATTTATCTAAATTATCATCTATGAAATCTTTCACTTCCAATAAATTACTTTCAGCATCTACAATATATGCAATACTATATTTATCATATTCACGTAAAATTGTGTTAATCGTATTTTCAAATATTGGGAGGGAATTACTTTTAAAGTCACCATACTTAGGGTTAATCACTAAAATAAATTCTGTATTTTCTTTTTTTAGGGATTCTATAGCTTTATTTAAGGGTGCAAAGTTTTTTTTAACAGGCTCTATAATAGGTACCATTGCCGATTTAGTTATAAGTTTGGCATTTTCTCTAAGTAATATTAATTCGTTCTGCTTACCTCTAAGATATGGATGATACATTGTAATCCTTTTTGTTAAAAATAACATTCATTTTTTGATTTAATAGATATGAAAAATCTTTTTGTTCTTCCATGGATAAGTCGGATTCTAATACTGCGATTTTTAGAGAATTAGGAAATAAGTTTATTGTACTAATGAAATTCTTGTGATTTTTACGTTCTTTAAAAGTTCTTAACATTTCTTTATGAATAATCTCAATAGGTAGCTTTATAAATAATTCTTTGCAAGCTGAATAAATTTTTGTATTAGGTAAGTCAGGAACAGAATTATAGAATTTCTGAATGATTTGTAGATATTCATTTTTACGTAAAAGATTAAACATAGCTTCTTTGTTAAGTCTATTCAAACCAGATTTGGCTTTGCGTATTGTCCTTAGCGTGTATTTATCTGTTAATATAATTATCCCTACTGATTCATCAATCAAAGATTTGATTTCATCTATTTTTGATTCTACAGAAACCACATTAACATATTCAAAAACTTTTTTATAGTTTTCAATTTGGCTTTCAAGTCGCTCAAAATTATCTAGTTCAGTTTTAATTTCGTATACATGTGAAGTTCCATTAAATATGACAATATCAGCTTTAGATGTTTCAACACGCAGTTCCGTAAATAAAGAAGAAGAGTTTATAGAATGTCGTCCTATTAAGATTTTTTGGGCGATAGCATTCTTGAAAATATATTCATTTCGATATGTTTTTAAAAGTTGTTTATAAGAGCTTTCAAAAAAATCTTTTAGTGTAATATTCTGATAAATTTTATCAAGCATATTAAACTCAGCAAAAATTTTCACTAAACGATTAGAATGGTGATTATAGAAAAAATCTCTTAAAACATTGGAGGTAAAAAGGTAAGATAATGCTATATTGTTTTTTTGCATAATACAACACCCCCGCCTTCTTTTTTGTATTTTACCATTATTTTCCAAAAGCCTCTTTTAAAACTGCTTGTATTAATATTTGGCTATTTGTATTTTCATAGATATACCTTAAATAAACTCTCTCATATATTAAAAGTTATTAGATTTAATGCTATTCAAGTTTAGAAGGAGTAAATACATCATCTTCAAGTGATATAAGCTTATTGTCTTTATCTACTAAGATTATAAAATAGACTTATATTTTGATTAAAAACCCCTAAAAATAGGAATGTCTGCACACTTAAATTCCTATTTTAATCGAAAAAGTGTCAAACTGGAGGCATAGTATGGGCATAGTAAAATGTTTATAAATTCATTTATTTGTATATATGGGGTTGTTAAGAATCCTACCTTGAGGTGGTAGTGCACTACGTGTGTGGGGGTTCAAATAATTCCTTTTAGTTAATTTGACAGTTGTATTCTGCTTGAGGTAATTTGAATATTTTCTACAATATAAACTTCTGTTTCAATAGCATTTAATTTATCATCAAATTCAATTCATATAATTATATCAGGACAGTATTAATTAAAAGATTATTATATTTATTTATTTCATTTACATGTGAGGATTGAAATCATAGATTCAGATATAGTGGCTATAATTTTAAAAAAAATTAGGTAAGAAATGCAATTACAATTTGATACACTGAATGAAATAAATAAATATAAGAATCCTTTAACTGTGTATAAAAATATTTCTAAATTAGAATGGAAAAATGGTGACTATGGAAAACAAAGTTGGGGAAGTCACATTCATAAAATTGCACCCTATGTTGGTAGAATTAAACCATCATTTGCTCATTTTTTAATTAAATATGTATCAAAAAAGGGAGACACCATTTTAGATCCTTTTTGTGGAATTGGAACAATCCCAACAGAAGCTGCATTAATGGGTAGAATAGCGATAGGAAATGATTTAAACCCTTACGCTATATGTATTTCTAATGCAAAAAAAGATAATAAAAAAAAGCTGAAAGATTTAATTTCTTATATAGAAAATATTGATATTAAGACAGATGAAATAGATTTGAGTAACATCCCTGAATGGGTGCGTGAATATTACAATCAAGACACTCTTAAAGAGATTTTATACACTGTAGATTTTTTAAAAAGAGAAAAAGAAGACTTTTTGTTAGGTTGTTTAGTGGCTATAAGTCAAGGACATCGTCCAGGTCACTTGTCTAAACCATGCGCGTGGACATTACCATATAAACCAAGACCTGATGATATGGGTGAATACAGAGAATTAAAGCCTAGGTTGATTGACAAAGTAAAACGTACATATAAATTTAGTTTTGAAAAAATGTCTCCAATGACTATTCATTTTAATGATGCTCGTAAACTATTAGTTGATGATAATAGTGTAGATCATATTATTACCAGTCCACCTTATTACAATACACTAGATTATGTGACTTCTCACAGACTAAGACTTGCTATTTTCGGTATGCATGATGAAGATGAGAAAAAGAGTTTGAAAAATGATTTAATACAACATTTTAATTCATATATTAAAGATATTGAAATAGTGATTAAAGAAATATCTCGAGTTTTAAAACCTGGTGGATTTTGTATTTTTGTAGTTGGAGATCACTTTAAAGGAAAACTGATTATTAATACGGCGGAGGAATTAACCCCAGTATTCTTAAGAAATGGTTTCACTATGCATGGGATAGTTAATGATAAAATTCCTCCAAATAAGTCAGTGCAGAAGACTACAAAAAATGAAAAATTTGAAAGAATAATGGTTTTAACGAAGAATTAAATGGATTTCAATTACACAAAATCTGGACCAATTTTTAATTTACATACATATTGGACTAAACAACCAATAGAACCAATTGAATATTATATAGATAAATATACCGAAAGAGGAGATGTCGTTCTGGACCCTTTTTCAGGTACAGGTATGACAGGTGTTGCAAGTCTAAAAATGGACAGAAATTGCATTCTAAATGATATTAGTGTTATTGCTCGTCATATTTCATCTGGGTATACTACAAATTTAGCAATGAATGATAATGATGAGAAAATAAATGTATATTGGAATAGAATAAAAAAGAGAATTGAATCTCTTTATTTAACTAGATGTGCTCACTGTAATACTTCTAATCAAATCATGTATAGCATTGTAGGTGAAGAATATTATGATAAAGATAATAATATTATTTCGGTAGGAGACAAGATGTTTTCTGCGATTCGTAGTGGAGGAACATATAAAGCTCCAAAAGATTTAAATTTTAAATCTTTCAAGCTTATAAAGATTGTTCATAATTGTACATGCTCAGAAGAGAAATGTTATAAGACACCATCCAATGATGATTTAAATTTGTATCTAACTGACAAGTATAAAGGGTTATATTATCCAGAATTTAATTTTTTTGGAAATGAACCAAAAAGAAATATTAAGAAAAATATTACCAAAGTTTTTCAACTTTATTCACCAAGAAATTTAACTGCAATATCAATGATATATGATGAAATTAAACAAATAAAAGAAGAAGACATATTTAAATTATTTTTGTTTGCATTTACGTCAATTTTATTTAATAACTCTTTGATGAGTAGATATAGAAGCTATGAAAATACTTCAATTAAGATGGGAACATACTATATACCTCCTATTATTAAAGATAATAATGTCTTAAAAAGTTTTGAAAAAAAATTATTTAATATAATTAAAGTGAATAAAGTAATATTTAAAAACTCAATGTCAACTATTACAATCTTAAATAATAGTGCTCATGATTTAAAAAGTATTGGCAATGACAGTATAGACTATATTTACACGGATCCTCCATATACCGATGTAATTAGCTATAGTGAATTGAATTTAGTATGGGAAGCTTGGCTCGATGGGATAACAGATACATCTGATGAAATGATTGTAAATAAATTTCAAAATAAATCTGTAGAAGACTATTCTAGCCAATTTCTAAAATTTTTGAATGAAGCCTATAGGGTATTGAAATTAAACAAATATCTTACAATTGTTTTTCATCATCCAAGTATTGAACATTGGGCATCTTTGCAAGAAACTATAATAAGTTCTAATTTTATTCCAATTCTAACAAAACTTCCAAATAGAATAATTTCAAAGAATAAAACATCAAGTCAACACAGAACAAATAAGAATTCACAGTGCTTTTTAGTTTTTACATTGAAAAAAGAAAATTCTAAAAAGTTTACACTAACTGAATTATCCAATACAGAATATCAAAAATTATTATTCGATCTCCAAAAAGAAGCACTACTATTAGGATATCAAAACAAATCAGATATATTTGACTTTACTATTAATAGTCTTTTTTTTAGTTACAAAATAAAACCTAATATTTTAATTTAACTTCACCTTTGTTGACAGCTAATTGAAGTTTTTTTAGCAAGTCATTTCTTGAATTTTGAAGTAAATTTAACGTTTTTATATTTCTTATATCTTGTTCAAGCAAAGAATCTGTGAAAATAAGATCATCAATACATCTAACCTCAATTAACGGATGATTATTAATATATTGAAATTCTTTAGAACGACGTTTTGTCATTTTATCTATTTCATCTTTTGTTAATCTAATAAATATTGCATAAAATTTACCATTGGTTGGAAAGTGCATATCAATTAAAACTTTCCCTAATAATCCATGCCCATCACGTTTCTGTGAAGTTGTTAATGCTTCATAGTTTTGTGTAAAGAGTCTAGACCAATCACTAATAATTTGATTATGTGTATTCAAGAGAGAATATACTGTTTGTTTACTTCTAGATGCATATGTATTCTTTCCCAATGCTTTCTTCATTGATTCTATAATTTCTTTGATGCATTCATCAAGAACATTTTCAAGTTTAAAATATTCTTTTGTTGCTTCAACAATTAATCTTGTTAATTCTCCTTTTTTATAAGGGTCCATGACAAGGTAGTAACCTTTTTCTGATTTACATATTCTTAACGCTCCTGTCAACATACCATTATGAATGGTTGCATATTCTACATTAAGCTGTTTAGACTTGATATCAGATGGTATATTCTTGTCTTTCTTTGAATAAGATTCACCTTTAAATGGCACATATGTAACACCAATATAACCATTCAATGCAACACCTAATGAATGACTAAATCTATTAAGCTGTCCATCTCCAAATTGTCCTCGTTCTGTGCCAAATGTACCCTCAACAACTACCAAAGGTATTTTATTGTCTATTGTCCATCCTGCATCATTGGATCCTAGATTATTATCAGTTGATGGGTCTTTAAATGATAATCCTCCCTCTTCAAATAGTTTATTGTCTTCTGAGGATTCATCAAATATTCTTAATTGGATTCTGTCTTCTAAATTAAATTCTTTTAATGACATTTTAACATCTTCATGTATATCTTTAAAGATATTTTTTATTCTTAAATCACTTGTATATGCCATAGTTACTTCTTTGAAATTTGATTTATAATGATATCTATTGAGGTATGAATAATCATATCTATTAGATGAAAGGACTTGTATATCTTTAAAATTGATAAATTGTTAGACAGTCTATAATCATTTATTAATTCATCAATTTTATCTTTACCAAGATTACCTAACAATAAAGCTTTAATATAGTTGTCCATCCATATAGTGTCTTTTAATTGATTAGTGGAATTGGTGCAAGCTACATTAGCAGATTTTTTTACAGATAATGCAAAGTCGTTTATAAATATTTCACCAAATGTATCATTCTCATTATTATTAACGTCTGTTATGATTGTAAAGAGTTCAGTAGCTAACTCAACGGATTGGTATTTTGATAATTGGATTAAAGCTTGTTCTAGACTATTTTTATCTGACTTTGCTTCACCAATAATTAATTCATAACTATATGTTTTTTGGATTTTTTTGTCTTTAAAATCAAATTCATCAAAGTTTTTTAATAATGGAATCATATTTAATATAATCCCAGAATTTTCATTTAAGATGCTATATCTATATAAATCGGAAGATATATTTGAATGAAAAGCTGAAAAGTCTGGAATTCCACCATTTAAGATTTTACCATTATAAGAAAATTTTTGTTGAAACCAGGGAACTTGGTTTTCAATTAAATATCCTTTGGACAAGAAATGTTTAGTCGTTAAATATTCAAGGAAGGGTTCAAATGAACTTCCTGATTGAAAATGCTTGTAAAGTATTATATTGTTTGTATCTTCTCCACATTCATATAAAGATTTAAAAATATTTTTTTCTATACTACTTGATGAACCGCTAGAGATTTCCTTTAATATTATGTTTTTTTTACCTTTGAATACAGATGGATATTTTCTTTTTAACATATCTGCAGAATTCTCTTCCAAGTAACCTTCATTTATATCTCTTGAGAATAGTCCAGGTGAATAAATGTATTTATCATTTTGAAAAATAGATCTATGAATAAATATTTCATTACGACCTTTCATTGTTATTCCTGTTTCTGCTAATAAATATGTTGCCCCCGTTATAGCTGAAAAAATAAATGCTTCATATGCACTCATCTCAATAGATGTGTATTTATCTACTTTATTTATAATAAATCCTAAATTTTTAAATATCTTGACTAAATCATTTTCACTATAAACCATTTATTCCCACCTTTGTAGTGTAATTCTAGCAAGAATAGATATGCTTGTAAAGTTATTATTTAAATTAAGTTTAGAGAGATTAACGTGACATCTATAGGTGTATTATTGATTGAAGAAGTTGAAAAATTAAGAAATATGCTTATAAGCATCATTTCACACCCTTTAACAATTCTGTATCTAAGTTAATAAGTGCATTTTAAGGTAGTAAATGAAAATTATCCGATATTAAGATAAAGCTTAAGTTACTGTATTGTTTGCTACAATACCAAAAAATTATGGTTGTAATATGAGTAGTTTTAAAAATTTAAATTTAAATCATACAAAAATAGAAGATGCTATCAACAGTTACCCTGATACAAAATTGTTAAGTATGAAAGGTAATAATTATTCTATCCAGTGTGATAATAAGATTGCAACTATTTCTATCTGGATAAAAGCTGATGGAACGACTACTCTTAACCCAAATGTTGGGAAAGAACATGCATTAAGTTTATTGATTGTCGAGCATATAATTAAATCAACTAGTATTTCTGATAGACAATCTGTAAATTATTCTATAAAAAATTTAGCAGATGAAAATTTTTCACTTGTCCTTGAATATTTAAATGAAATGATAGAAACTCTTGAAGTAAATGAAGAAGAAATTGTAAATGGTAAAAAATATCAATTAAAAAATACTAATTTTAAAGATACATTTTTTCTCATAAGATATTCAAATGGTAATACACATCTTCAAGGTAAGCCATTAAGTATATATAGTGAATTGTATTCTATTATTTCTGAACTAATTCCAAGTGATGAAATCATTAGTATAAATAATGAAATATTTAAAGTATCAATTAAAAAGGACGATATCTACAACGAACTTGAGATGTTGTTGCCTACAGCATACAGTGCGCTTTGTGACACAACAAAAAAGATTTTAATGTCTTCAGTCATTTTACGAAAAATAGATGTAGAAATGGATGATTATAGTGCGTTTTCTTTTGGAAGTTTAAGAGGACTAGAGGCATTTATAAAACTTGTATTAAACAAAAAATATAAAACTGTTGGAAGAATTGGTGAAATATTTAAGGAAAATGCAGGTAGATTTGAAGCAGTTTTAGATTTTAAAGAGCATGTTAAATCTAATAATACTGTAATGGTTGTAGAAAGTTGTTATAATTTTTATCATCAAAATAGACATAGAACATTTCATGCAGACAATGTACCGAGTATGTCTTATATAATAAATAAAGAAGAAGCAAGCAGAATAATAGATACTGTTTGTAAATTAATTGAGGAGGGGGCAAATGAAATCAAAGTTTTATAGAATTAATAAGCTTAATGATTCAACAATGTTGATTTTATCAACTAGTTATCATAGTCCAACTGAACAGCTGAATTCAATAGAAAAAGAGCTGATAAAAAAGAAGTTTGAAGGGAAAGTTTTATTTGATATGTTATTGTCAAATGGAAATTCAGAGCAAAGATTTTTTGAAACATCATTTATGAATAATGTAATAAATTTAAATAATATTATTAATATTAGCAACCAAGTGGATGAAATAAAAGAAGCTTCACGAAGATTTTACTTGAAGCATTTTGACTTAGTTGAAAACAGTCATGTGTTGTCAAATGCTGCAAAATTTCTTCTTAAACAAGGCAGAATTTAGTAATATATGATAAAACATGTCGTCTTGATAATCTTTTTTCATAGAAAATTGACTCTTTTCTTTTGTTGTGTGTGAATTTAATAAACTTTTAATGAAGTAAAATATATCCAGCAAAAAATCAAGGAATAAATTTAAAAGTATTATTCGCCACCTTTTTACAATTCCTTACACTGATTATTATCTGAAGTACAGGTGCCTTAATCATCTTCATCGTTGTCATACCTAATTCTACATTAATTCTTCTATCGTCTCTTGTTTTATTCTCTAATTTTTTTTAAAGAGAGGATATCCTAATATCCACTATCTACAAAAGTATAAGATAAGGAAGGGAGTAAATCCCTTTTCAATACCTATTGTCTTCAACAATTAAAAGGAATTGATTATAAATCAATAATATTAAAAACACTTCTTAACTTTCTAATTTTGTTGCTCAACAGAAATTCAACTAAATCAATAATCTCTCAAAAATCAATCATTAGTTCAAGTTTTCGTCACTTAATTCTATCAAATCATTTACTGATACTAACATAAAATATTCCATATTTATAGGTTATTAAAAGTAGAAGATTTTCTTCATACACTCCTACAAACCCGATGAACTAACGAAGAGATTTTGAAAGATTTAGAGATTTAGTTTTTGAAATTCTTAAAATTAAAAAGTTAAGAAAAGAAAGAACCACCCCTCAAAATCTTCAAATAGATTTTAAAAATTAAAGGACAAGAAATGAGAGTATATATAACGGATTTAGAGGCATACAATAACGGATATTTAGTTGGTAGATGGGTTGATTTACCTATGAATGACGATTTGTTGGCGGAATGTGTAGAAAACATTTTACAAGAAGGCAGAGACACTTGTAATCACCAACATTTCCACGAAGAATACTTCATAACAGATTTTGAGTGTGAGTATATGACGATTGAAGAATATTCGCCACTTGGTAAATATAATCATATAGCCGAAGATATGGAAGGAATAGACGAAGATGGTGTAAAAGCTATCAAATTTCTTATGGAAAACAATCTTGTTAAAGATATTTTTGAAGCTATGAAAACTTATGAAGACAGTGTAAGAATTTACGAAAATCAATCTATGGAAGATATCGCTTATGACTATATTCAAGAGTGTTATAGTTTTGAAAATATCCCTGACATTATTGCTAATAATATCGACTATGAAAAAATTGGTAGGGATTTGGAGATTGAGGGAAGTTACTACAAAATAGACAATGACATATATGAGTATATAGGGTAAAAAAGTACCCTATATCGTTGAAAAATTATATATTGGCATCTAATTTTTCTTCTAGCTCTTTAATGCACTGATGTATTCTCTGCATTTCAGGAAGAAAATTATCTTCATCATTTATTGAAATTTGATAATAAAATTCTAGCTCCCTGAGTTTGTTTTTATAAAAATTTATTTTTGATAATATCTCTTTTTTATTCATTTTAAACCTTATATTTAGAGCTTATTATAAAATGAATTATAGAAAAAATTAATCTATTCTCATAGAATTTTGAAATTGTTCACTCTTCTCTTTTTGATATTCGTTATGTAAAATATTTGTAAAATTTTCTTCATTAAACCAATCGAATTTTTTACGATTTTTGTAGCAATCGTTTAAAATTTGCCAACGAGAAGTAGGGTTAAGTGTATTTTTTCCATATGTGTCTTGCATTGTTAAAGAATTGTTCTGAGCATTAAATATGACTTTATGAGAATTTATTTTGCCTATCTCTTTTTTATTGGCATACAGAGGTAAGTAATCATCAACAAAAATTAAAAAGTTTTTATTTTCATAACTCATAATCTGTTCTTTTGAAAAATTATCATTACTCTTAAATGAGGTATGAAATTTTATATGAGTGATACTTTTACCTCTATCTTGTTTTATAAGCTCATAGCTATCTATGTTGATATCAGTTATTGTATTGATTTCAGCAACCGCCACATCAATCACTTTTCTGCGAATCGAGCTAAATTGATTATAGGTATTTATTTTGTCAATACCCATTAATTTTTTAAATGTAAATATATCTATTTGAGGGAAGTGTAAATACTTTTTCTTGTAATTCATAAAACTTCTTAGGTTCTCGTATAAACGAATGGTGTAACGGGATTTTGCAAGGTTTATAATATTGAAGTCCAAAGTTGTATAAGAAAATTTTGACGGATCTAGAACTAATTTTATTAACTCTTGTTCCAATCTGATTTCAACTATTCCATTGATTGATTTCGCATGTGCGATAAGTCCTATTAGCTCCCAGTTTTCATCATAATTCCTATTGCCAACTTCAACACCGAGTTCTACGACTACGCTTTGTAGGTTTTTGAAATTACTTTTAATTTGGAGAGAATTTAATTTTTGATTTAAAAATTTATTTATTTGTGAATGAGACAAAGCTAGCTTATTATCTTTGCTTAGCATGTCATTGCGGATACAGTAGATTATATAGTTAAATATTTTCTGTTCATTAAGGCTTAGAGTCGCATATATCTGTATAAGAGGATTGGCTTTTTTAATACTATTTTTATTCTCTGTCATCGGTACCTCTTTGTATAATTGTCATTTTAAATTGCTTGGGTTTCATAGTGTCCTTTTTATATTGATTTGAAGAGTATATAGCACTATTAAAAAAAAGGAAAATAAAAAAATATCATTCAATAATGGTGGAAAAAGACGCTTTTGAGTGGATTATGGTAATGTGAAGGTGTGTTTTATATCGGTGTATTAGGAGCATTCTAGGGGCGATAAATGTATAATGCATTAATATTATATACTCTATGTATATTAATAAGATTTAGAATTTTAAAGTCATTTATTGATTTTTTGTTTTGTAAAAAATTGATACCACCTAGTACGGTGGTTGTTATATACTTCATTGAAATAGTTTTTAATTTATATCCCTATCGGGAAATGTTGCAGATTAACGCTTTAATGAAAGACTTTTAGACTTTTTAACTTCTTTTTTTGGTTTTAACAGAGGTGAAAAGATATCAATCTCATTTTCTAATAAAAACTCCAAGATATCAAATGCCGACATTAAAAAGTTGAAAAATAGTGAAAATATCATTTATTTACCCTCTCTTTTTTGTAATTCTTTTGCAAAATCTGTAAATATCTCTATCATCATAACAATTGCTTCTTGTTTCTCTTCAGATAGCCAAGAAGCTTTTTGAACTCGTTCGATAATAAAAGTTTTGCGACTTAGAATTATTTCTATGTTTTTTTTAACTCTGTTTGATGGTTGCTTTTTTGTGACGGTACTACCCATAATATTTATTCCTTTACTGAGGTTTTAAGTCAGGTTTTGGATTATTATAAGATAGTTGTTCAAGTGCCGATTTGAGGGTGTTAAATTTGCTTTGAGCTTTATCTTGGAGTTTTTCATATTTAACCATTTTCTCTACATTATTGCTCTCAATAGCATCATTAATCCTTTTTTTATAGATTTCAATATTTTTAAAAAACTTATCCAATTGTTGTTGCATTTTTTGATGTTCAAGAAGGTGTTCTTGCATCTCTTTTGAAATATGCTCTTGCTTTTGTTTTTCCTCTTTAATATCTTGTTTTAAAGAAGCGATAGGATTTAACCTTTTAGTTTCTCTTTGTTTTTGAATTTCATAATCTGCAAGTGAGTAACCAAGAGACAACATATTCCTATTAGCTAATTGTTTGATTTGATAAGATAGTTTTCGAAGTCCAAGTCTAATTTTTAAAATAGCACTCTTGGCTCTCATTACCTTATTGTCTTTTTCTATATTTTTATATGTTTGAACTATGGACGGAATCATAATGTTTATGTGAGGATTAGATTTTTTAAAATGGATAGAGCTAATCAGATAGTTATTTTTAAAAAGCTCCTCTTCCTCTTTTGTCCAATTCAAGTTGTATATTTCATTGAGTTTAGAAACGGTGTCATCCACCATTTTTTTATGAAATTTTTCCATTGTTTTAATATCAACAGTTTTATTGGCAATATTCTCTGGTATTGATATCATAATGGAAGAAGCGGGTGAACCTGGTCTACCGCCTTTGCGGTTGAGTTTCACTTTGGTGTTGTGATAATTAAAAATATTTATCATATTCTTTAATTTTCTATCAATCACTTGTTGTTCATCAAAGACTATCGTCTTGTGATTATCACTTAAATGATTGATGTGTTCATCGTGCTTGTCTGTTATATAATCTACTAAATTTATAAGAGATTTAGTAGATTTAACAGTCAAAAATTTAGTGTAAAAATTTCTTGGTGTCATTCTCATAATTATCCTTTTTGATAATATGATGACACATCATTTACACTTTCATTTAATGCACTAAACCACACACTTTTAATTATCACTATCAAGATAGCAAACCTGAAAGGTTAGCTACTTGTGAAGAGAGTTACACCTCTTTCAAAACTCCAAAAAAAGATATAATTACGAAAATAATTATTAAACAAAAAAAGACATTGATTTATGATAATAGCAAGAAATACATTAGAAAACATTATGAATGTATTGGATGACATCGATATAATTATATATGATTTTGTTAGGGCAGATTCCACAATTGAAGAACATTCAATTTTATTATTTACATATGAAGATTTTATTACCTATCAGTCATTTAATAATAATTTCATAGTAATTTATGACAAAAATCAAAAAGCAATCAAAGAGATTGGTGAAGTTGCTAATGAAGACTGGAATTTGTATAAAGAGGTGTCCGAATATGATTATACAAAAACAAGAGATGAGATTGCTTCTGAGATAGAAAAACTTATTTTGGAGATTGAATATAAGCTCGAAGATAAAGAAGAAGCTGATACAAATTATTCTTTGATATATTTAAATCAGAGATTAGACTATATAGAGGGTAGAAAGCCAAAAGAGAATACGATTATCAAGAGTATTCAAGATAAAATAGTGGAGTTAGACAATAAAGTTGAAAATTTCAAACTTCAAAACACTATCAATTCATCTCTCATTCAGGAACTAGAAAACAAGTATCTTGATAAACCAAAACAAGAACTCAATACAGATTTTACAAATGAAAATTACACTCTTCAATATAAAAAATGGGAAGAAGAATTAACGTCCTTACAAGAAGAACTACAACAAAAGAAAATTCACTTAGAAGCTCAAAAAAAGACTAAAATATTAGAGAGCTTAAAGTTAGAATATTATAAATATGCTCTAAATTTAAATGATTTAAAACCAATATTAAATTTCGATGACACACTATCGTCTTTAAAGAAGAAACTTCACAATTTGTATGAATTAGGAATGATTACAGAGGAGCAATTATTCTTCTTGAAAAATGATTCTGACTCTAGTAGATTTGTTTTTAACATTGAAGTAGAAGAACAATTTAATTTAATCAAAAATAGATTACATAAATTAAGGCAAGAATCACATTTCATAGAATCGATATCAGATAGGCAAAGTAGTAAAGAGTATTTTGGACTTTTTAAAGATTTAATCAATGTCAGTAAAAGAGATATATTCAGAGAAAAATTTGAAAAACTGATAAGAGATATTTATGATAAAAAAATTATGACAATCATCGATAAGCGAAAAAAAAGAGAATTATATAGGCTACTAATTTTAAATAATATATTTGACTTAAAGCTCATAGAATTATACGAACTTTTTTATTTTTATAAATTAGATAAAGATTTAGTAACGACAAACTTTAGACAAAAACAATTTACTAAGGAATCTATACAGATTATATTGAGATATGTAAAATATCTTAAGGCAGATAATATTGATACACAGATATACGATACCGCTTATGCTAAAAAAATAAAATCTCTTCAGTTAAACAAAGTTATATCAAAGAAAGAGCTTGAATTTCTTATTTATCAAGATTTTCAACTTATTGTCAATCCAATTAATAAACAATTTATTATCGAAGAACTCACTTTAATTAACAAGAATGAAAAGAGGAGTAGAGGTATATATACAAAGCTACTAAGAGAATTTATTTTTAGTAATTTATATCGACTTGAATATAACTATGGAAATGACTATGTTGATTATAAAATCAAAAACTTAAATTTATTTAACCAAAAAGAGAGAAAACGAGAATTAGTCAAAATGACCTCTTGTCAAATAAGATATGATTTATATGAATATGTTGAAGATATGATTATCGAACTTGAAGAACTTGTAGAAGATGAGAAGGAATCTTTAATATTTCAGTTTGATGGAATATTGTGTATCGAAAATTTTGATGATGCCCCACCTAATACAAAATGTTTCGGTTTTGTGAAAAAATTACCTAAGATTGGTGAGCATACAACAACAGAAGAGCTACTCTCTATTATGAAAAGAATAAACACTGAGAACATTAGAAGTTTTTTTGAATATTCTGAACCATATATAGTAAATTAAAAACACAATATTCATATCTTCCACTAAATAATCTTCCAAACATACACTTTTTTTTACAAAAAAAATCTAGCTAGAAATTTTTAAACCACCTCTTATAGTCCTATTTTAGGGATTTATTAATACTTTCAAAAAAAATACATGACATTGAGCTTTAAATTATAATTTTGGCATGAAACGAAAAAGTTCATAGTCAATCTAACTGACTTTAAACCCTATGAATAACTTCTAATCACTTTTTTAAGTGGTTTATTAAAGGAATTTAAAATGAGAACAACTAAACCAAATACAGTTTATAACCAAAACCAAAGTTTTTCTAAAAGTAAATTAAGTAGATTTAAAAAAGTTTCTAATCTATTGTCACTTGAAGTTATTAGTAGTGAAAGTAAAAAACTCATTAATGTAATAAGTGGAAAAGTTCTTAATGTAGAATTTGGAAATGACAATTTATCCAAAAAATTCAACTCATTACTTAATAGTATTGTTAAAACTGATAAATCACTTGTAGATTTTGAAATTTCACTACTATTTAAAGTTTTTACACTGATTGTAGAGAAAATTAGTAATCCCGTAAGTGTAAGAAAATCTATTTTTCCAATGAAAAATAAAAAAGGTATGGTTATCCATTACCTTCAAAACCTAATCACTTCTGAAAATGATTTTGATAAGAATGAATTACAAAATTTTGTAAATCGTCTTCAGAATTCTAATGATATGGTTAATTATTACTACCTTAATATGACTCAAAGGAATATGACTAATATTGAGTTAGTGGAGTCAATGAGAATCCTACTAACAGACCATAAACAAGTCAATTCATTCTCTCTATTTAATATGTCTGGTGGAAAAGGACAATTTATCGGTCCTGTCCAAAATGTAACCCAACAACACACTAACCTTCGTAAAGTAAATAGATTGATTGTCCCATTTGGAGGGAGTGGAATGGATTTTATGAATGTTACCCCAGTCTTAAAACAAGGGACACAAGTCATTTTAAATTCCATCAATGAGACAAACTCTCAACTTTTTGTAGATATTAAAGATAACAGACAAGAGTTAATAGACAGAGTTTTAACCCTTGAAGTTGAATTTATCAACTATTCTCGTGGTATTACTGATAAAAAAGAAAAATTAGATACATATCAAAAGTTCTTCAAAGAAAAATTAGAAGAACTAAATAGACTTGAAAGTCTTGGTATGTATGGAATAGAGACAAGTGTATTATTTATCTTCTTGTCAAACAAATCTTACGGTGGAAATTTAGAATGGACTAATGGTATCACATATATTCCAACTGGTAAAGACAACAATAAGTATGAAAAATCAGTAGTCTCTAAAATTGAATACTTCGGGTTTTGGTTAGACCAGTTTAATGTAGTGGTAGAGAGTGAAGATTACACAACTATTTTAGACAAATATGACAATGAAAATTCATTGACAATCTCTGACCCTTTATATGTAAAAGAAAATGAGAGTGAATTACTTCAAACTCGTGTTACATATGGAGAAGATAACTTTCCACATCGTCAATGTGTTGATTACACAATGGGACTAAAAGGACAATTTATCTATCACAACTACAATAACTCAAAATTGATAGAGTTATTCTCAAAAAGAAGTGATATCGGTTTTGTTCAACATAAAAAATCTATCCAAAACACAGAGTCAGTTAATGGTAAAAAACCAACATGTGTTGAGTTGATATTTTTCACAAAACAAGTTGAGAGTAAAGTTGTAAATAACAATGACTATCAACCACTTCAATTAGTTTCATAACTATATTTGAAACTAAAAAATGGAGGTGTTATAGGGAAGAGATATATCCATAAAAATAAACAAATAAACAAATAGAGTGAATAGTGAATTATTTTAACAATTTAAAAAAATATAAAAGGAATTAAAAAATGGGTTTAGATATGTATATAGAGAATAATAGTGAAGAGTTAGTGTTTTCTTGGAGAAAAACTCCAAGTGTTCATGAGTGGTTTAGAGAATTAGGACTTAAAAAAGGGATTGACAATTGTGATGAGTGGGGTTTTAATGGAGTTAAAGTTCCAATTACAATGAAAGATATTAAAAAGTTTAAAAAAGATTTATTGAATAAAAATATGAACTATGACGTAAAGGGGTTTTTCTTTGGTTCTGATAGTGATATGGATAAGGAAGAATTTTCTTATTATATGAAAGAAAATATGAAATCTATACAAGTAATGAAAGAAGAACTTAAAAAAGGTAAAAAAATCTATTACTCCTCTTGGTGGTAATAGATAAGTATAAAATTTATAAAAAAAGGAACATTTATGTTATTAGAAATTAAAGACAAAAAAGTAAGAGAATATTTGAAGTCAATGTATTTAGATTTTAAATTTAGTTCTGTTGATGCAGAAGAAATTAAAAATCTTATAGATGTATTAAGAAAAGTTGTAAATAACAATAAAATGAATGTTTTGAATGGTGGATACATTTATTCTTATGTATCAAGTCAATTGGAAAATGATTGTAATTACTATATAAAAAAGAGTTTGGAACTACAACCATATATCCCCTCACCTGAAAATATAAAAATGATAAAAGAATTATATAAAGAATGGGAATATTTGGATGAATGGTTCAAAAAAAACTTTACTATAAATCATAGTGATTACGGACTAACAACAATTACATTAAAGGAAATTGTATCGTGAATAAAGATAATTTAATAGAAGAAGCACTTCACTTAATAGAAAGAGAATCAGAGTTTAGATTTGATGATATTGAATCAGAACTTTATGAAATGGGAGAACATAAAAAAGAGGAAATTGAATATATCCTTGACACTATTTATAAATTACTTGGTGGAAATAATTATATGTATTCTTTGGATAGAGATAGTATTAAGTAAATAAAATTGGAAACATTAAAATGAAAACTAATTCAGTATATGCACAAAAAAAAATAATTTGGTCAGAAGTTGATACAGCTAGGGATTTTTACAACATAATTATTGAAGATTTTAAAAAATATGGAAAAAAATATATTTTAGATAATTATGACATTGACGAAGAAATGATTTACATAGCGGGGTGTTATCAGTTTTTTGTAGAGGAAGTTTGTATGAGTTTTTCTATGAGAGATTGGAAATATTTTTCAGAAGAATTAAATGTTCCATTAGAGGAGTTGATAAAATCTAATGAAAGAGCTTATTTCTATTTAAAAGATAATTGGATTGAACATTTGCAGAACTCTACTGAATATTTTTATGACAAAAAAATTGACACTATATTTATATTAAATTAAAAAGAAGATTGATGATATTCTTGAAAAATTAATGAGTTCTAGAAAACCATTAATAAAAGAGGATATTGAGGGGTTATCTTTAACGGAAAATAGAATGATGCAAGAGTATTTAAAAAGTACATTATAATGTTCAATAACAATAATAGAAGATTTTGTGAAAGATTATAATATTGATACTGAAGAAATTAATCGAGAATGCTTAAACATAGTGAATGAAACACTTCAAACTGTATATAAAATTGTAAAGCTTGTATGATGACAATTGACTATTGTCATAAAAAATAGACTGATACAACAAAGAAACAAACATAATTTTTATAAATAAAGGTAAAAATATGTTTGAAAAAAAATATAAATTAGATTTAAAAAGAAATTCGTTGGCGGTGCTATTATGTATTTAGAAGAAAAGATAGATGCTTTAATGGCTAAACAAACTGAACTAATGGAGATGGTGCAATTATTTTTACCAAACCTTGAAACAGAAAGGGGAATTATCCATTTTTTAGAGATTACTAAAAACACTTTTAACACATATATATCTGAAAATATTTTTATTGAAGGAACACATTATAAAAGAGTTGGAAATAGAAAAGTATTTATCCCAGATGAAATTATAAAGTTAAAAAAGATTGGTGTGAAGGGTAAGAGAAAGACCAAAACTAAACAAGATACATTAGATTATTTAAACAATAAGCTTGGTATAATACCCCGTGCAGGCATTTCTTCAAATTTGAAGGATGTTTCGTGAGTGTAAGAATTTATTCAAATAAATACAATATGTTGTATTTAGATATCCGCTATGGGGAAGGTCAGAGAAAACGTTCTGCAACTGGACTTAATGATACAGAAAAAAATAGAAATTTACTTATTAAAAAGGTTATTCCAAATTTAGATGCTCAAATTTTAAATGGGGAATATAATCCTGATGTAAAAAGTGAATATGTTCCCACAACAGTGAAAGAATATGGGTATAAAAGTTTGTTGCGTCATAAAAATAAAAGACGTAAACATGTTCAAAAAGCTTATATACAACATTTTGAAAGTAAGATAATTCCATATTTTGGAGATATTTTAATTACTCATATATCCGCAATGAACTTGTTGGATTGGCAAAATAAATTGTTGGAAAAATTTCAAGCTAGTTCTGTAAAAAAATTCAGAACAGTTTTTAATAGTATTCTTGAAGACGCACGTAAAGAATTGATAAATGGTAAAAAGATGATTACTGAAAATCCATTTAGAGACGTTGATGTTCCCAAAGAACCTGATATCTTTGTAGATTATGAAGATGAAGATAGTTTGGTTGATAACAAAATAAATCCATTTTCCTTAGAGGAAATAAATGAATTGTTGTCTAAATCATCAGGTTATTTGAGAAATTTTATCGGTATTGCGAGTTTCACAGGTATGAGACCTGGAGAGATTGTTGCATTACGGTGGAATGATATTGATTTTGATAATGAGATTATCAAAGTAAGAAAAACAAGAATTCAGGGGGAAAATGGTCCTCCAAAGAAAAAAGCTTCTGTTCGGGATGTTGAAATGTTATCGGGTGTAAAAGAATTTTTTTTAGAACAGTATAAAATCACTGGTCATTTAACAGATGAGGTGTTTGTAAATAGTTCAAAATTACCATTTTATAGTCATGACTTTATAGCAAAACAGTTTAAAAACTTGTTGTCAGAAGATGATACAAGATATCTGTATCAACTAAGACATTCATTTGCATCGATGATGATTACAGAAGGGGAAGATATATTATGGGTCAGTCGCATGATGGGACATAAAGATTCTAATATTACTTTACAAACATATGCAAAAGCATATAAGATATCAAAGAGAAAATCAGAAAGAAAAGCAAGGGCTTCCTTTCTGGAAAAAAGGCATAGTATGGGCATAGTGAACAATACAAGCTATGAAAAAGCCCAAGAAATAGGGGTTTTAAAGTGAAGATACGGGTCTATTACGAAGACACAGATACTGGTGGGGTTGTTTACCATTCCGTGTACTTGAATTTTTGTGAAAGAGCACGAAGTGAGGCTTTTTTTACAAGAGGGCTAAGTCCTATTTTAGAGAGCGGACATTTTGTTGCAAGAAAGCTTGAAGCGGATTACTTTACGAGTGCAAAACTTGGAGATGTTCTGGAGATAAAAACTGAACTTCTTGAGATGCGTTCGGCATCTTTTAAACTGCGTCAAAACATTTATAAAGGTGAAAAGAAAATTTTTGAACTAAGTATCACACTTGCGCATATCTCTTTTGAAGGAAAGCCCCAAAAAATAGACTCTAAAACTAAAGAGCTTCTTTTAGGACTTTTTGAGTAAGTTTATAAATCGCTTCCAAATGGAACAAATCTGGAATAAGATGGTTGTAAAAGTTCTATTTGGTAAAGTATCTGGTTATTAACCATTGGCAAGTTGTATTCTCTATCTTCATTTGTCATACGGTTGAAAAAGTAGTCAATACCGACCGTTGTCGTGTAGTTAATCCAATCATACACTATGTCGTTGCTCAAAACAGCATTTGTTTCTACAAGAACATTTGTATTTCCTGTGATGGAGTTTGCAACAATCATTCTTTTTCTGTCATTGATTTGTGTCATTGAGAGTAAAAGCGGGTCATAATTTATCTGCGTTGATAAAATATTTTTATATTTCACATCATAGAGTGTAATTTGGGACATAATCATTCCTGTTTTTACAACAGGAGTGTTAATGAAAAAAGAACCGTTAGCAATTTTATAATTTTTGTCGAGATAATTTTTAAGGTTTGTCGTTTTGCTTGGCACTGAGTATTTGACAGTTCTATTGGCTCTACCTGAAGCGTTGTTTTGAAATGTGCCTTCTTCATAAAGGGCAAGTTTCGTGCCGATGGTTGAATCATCATAAAAGATGGCAAGCGGTGAAGCGGCCTCAGCGAGGAGTTCATCTGTCTGCGCTCTGTAGTCAATGCCTCCATAATGCAGATACGAAGAGTTAGTATTTACATCTTTTTTGTTAATTGTTGGAATATAAACGAAAATTTTCGGGTCTATTTTCGCCATATTATTTGCACCGTTTTGTGTCAGTGGAGCTACGACAAAATCAAAATCATCGTCTTGTATTTTACTCAGTGCAGTTCGTAAATCTTCTTCACTTTCACTCTCTATTTTATAACTTTTAAGCTCAAAAGGCTGCGTTTTTGTCATAAGGTAGGCAAAGGCTGCGTTTGTAGTAGACGGAGCATATTTGCCAATGATTCTGTAAGGCAATAAAAGGGCGATACGGACTTTTGCTGAAGAGATTTGCTGTGAACCGACATTTAAAATAGCCATATTCATAACACGCATTTCATCTAGTTTTTCGTCTGAAAGTTTACTTTGGGCATGAGCGAGAAATGAAAAAATCATTCCTTTGTCTAAATAGTTCTGCATACAATCTTCGTCACACTCGTAAGGGTCAACATTCATTATGTATGTTTTAGGCAGTGGAATACTTGAAATCAAAAAACTTTTTGAAAAGGCAAGGGCAGGCAGAAGTAGGAGAAGTAACAATTTGTTCATAGGAAGCTCTTTATGGTTTTAAGGTCGGTTAAGGTAACTTTTTTTAGTTCAGGGTTTCTTAAAAGATGTTGCGGGTGGTAAATAGGAATGAGTTTTGCACCCATAAAGTCTATCACATGACCGCGAACACTTTCAAAATTTTCTTCATCTGCGTTGAGTTTCGCATAGCTTTCATGGCCTAAAGTCACAATAACTTTGGGCTTAATAAAATCAATCTGAGAAAAAAGATAATTTTTACACGAATTCCATTCTGACGAGGATGGAGGGCTTGATTTGAGTGGTTTGCATTTTATGGCATGGCTTATAAAAACATCGTTTATACTGAGTAAAAGTACATTTTCTATCATTTTTTTCAAGGTTTCTCCAGATCTCCCGGCATAATGAAAATTTTGTTCATCTTGTGCCTGGGAGACACTAAAATCAATAATCATCAAATCTGCGTTTTGGTTTCCATATCCACCCATGCTTTGCGTTCTTGCTTTACTCAAATCACACAGATGGCATGTACTAATATTAGAATTTAGTTCCCCAAGTGTTCTGGGAGTTTCAAAAGTTGTTTTCTCATTAATGTTGAAATGGTCCACATATTCAAAGCCAAAAGCACGCAGGCGATATAAGTTTTGAAGCAAAACAAGATTTTGAAATGAATTCAACAGCAATACCTTTGGTTTAAAATGTCTGAGAGTATATTTAAAGTGTGGTTAAAGTATACTTTATTAATAAAATGTGATAGAATGTAGGAATTATTGTCGAGGGGATATTTTATGAAGGTGAAGGATGTTTTTATGGTTAAGAGTTTCTCACTCAGTTCTTCAAGCGAAGTTTCTGGCATAATAGAACAAGTAGAACAGTTTGTGAGCGAAGAAATTCTTATACATATCACTTCTTTTCTTCATAACACGGTTTTGGTGCAAAGCCTTAAGTCACAGCTTGCAAAAGTTCTTCCAAAAGCCAGAATTGTTTTACTCCGACATGAAGACAAAACTGTTACATCTTTAGAGCTTTTTATGCTTGAGGATGAACTCAATATTAAAGATATGAGTGATGCGATTGTGCATGAGCTTTTTTTACAAAATAAAAATCAAAACGCAGCACTTGATGACTACAGAAACAAACTCTTTAGCAGATACTTTACAGACCATCTTACAAATCTCCCCAATATGTATAAACTTCGAAAAGATTTGGATGAATATGAAAATTTCAGTTTCATTATTATCAATATAGATAACTTTAAAACAATCAATAATTTTTATGGATTTGTTGTTGGAGACTATGTTATTGAAGCATGCGGAAAATATTTACAAGAAAATATATCACGAGAAAAAATATACAGACTAACCGGTGATGAATTTGCTTTAGTGATTGATCGCAGTTTAGGATTTTATGAGTTAAAAGAGTATTTGTCACAGCTCTACGAGAAAATAAAAGATACTAAAGTTAACTATAAGGGAATGGATATTTACATAGATTTTACGCTCGCCTCATGTGTAAACTCTCAAATAAATAATATTTTTTCTAAAGTCTCTATGGCCTTAAAGCATGCAAAAAAGATGGGCCTTCCTTTTTGGATTTATGAAAACAGAATGAATTTTGAACTTGAATATGAACGCAATCTATATCTCTCCGGAGTTGTACGTGATGCTGTCTACAAATCAAAAATATTTCCTTATTTTCAGGCTATTCTGGATACAAAGACGCGAAAAATAGTCAAGTATGAGTGTTTGGCAAGACTTATGGATGCAAATGAGAAAATTCTCTCTCCTTTACTTTTTATTCCGGTTGCAAAAAATATCAAGATTTATAGTGCGGTTACACGAATTATTATAGATAAATCTTTTGAGATGTTTGAAGAAAATAATTTTGAGTTTAGTGTGAATCTCTCTATTGATGATATTATGAATCAGGAGATATTCCATTACATTATGGAGAAATTGAAAAATTCCAAGGCCTCTTCAAGAGTAACTTTTGAAATTTTGGAATCCGAAGCGATACAGGACTTTCAGAAGGTGACACGCTTTATTAGTGAAGTAAGACGTTACGGTGCCAAAATTGCAATAGATGACTTCGGCAATGGTTATTCAAACTTCTCGTACCTCACAAAAATGAATCCGGATTTCATCAAAATAGATGGAGATATTATTAAAGATATCGATGTGGACAAAACAGCCTATTTAGTAGTTGAGACGATAGTCGCGTTTGCAAAAAAATTAGGTATTCAAACAATCGCAGAGTATGTGCATTCAAGTATGGTTATGGACAAAGTAGCAGAGTTGGGGATTGATTTTTCACAAGGGTATTATATAGACGAACCTTCGATTTACCTCAAGAAAAAGGTTTGATAAGTTCTTATCCACCTCTTTTGAGGTGGAACAAAGAAAATACTTTAAAAAATATTACTCTTTATCGCTGATAGCATTTCCCAAATAACTAAGAGATCCAACTACACCGGCTAAACTTTTTTGCCAATCTGCGGGCATAAACACAACTTTGGAGTTGTCCGATTCAGCGAGATTTTTTACGCTGTCAATGTAGCGTTGTGCAAGAAGATAATTCGGTGCTATGTCTCCGGCCGCCAAGCCTTGCCCTACAATCATTATGGCTTTGCGGTCTCCGTTTGCCAGTTCAACTTTTGCTTCTGCTTCGAGTTTTGCAGCTTCGAGTTTTCCCTCTGCTTCTAAAATCGCTGCCTGTTTTTGTCCTTCAGCCTGAGCAATGGATGCTTTTTTCTCACCGTCTGCAATCATTATGGTAGCTTCTCTTTCACGGTCTGCTGCTGCTTGGCGTTCCATCGCTTCTTGTAAGTTCGCACTTGGACGAATGTCTTGAACTTCCAAGTTTCCAAGTGTCAAACCCCATCCGCTCAGAGAATCACGGATTTTCAGCGCAACCTGTGCTTTAATCTGGTCACGTTGTGAAAGGGACTCATTCAATGTCATCCCGCCAATAACTGCACGCAAGGTTGTCGTAGTCATATTAGCTACGGCACTCTCAAAATTACTGATAGAGTATGATGCTTTCCCGGGATCTGTAACGCGGTAAAAAACTACAGCACTAATGATGACTACGGCGTTATCTTTCGTAATGACCTCTTGGTCGCGTGTTTGTTGAATAAGCTCTTTAGTCACGATTTTATAGGCTACATTATCCACAACAGGGATGAGCAGACTTAGTCCCGGCAGTAGCGTTTTATTATATTTACCCAATCTTTCTATAACCCATTCTTCACCCTGAGGTACAATACGCACCATTTGAGAGAGAGTATAAACAACTCCGGCAACTAAGACAAGCGAAAAAACTATACTTACATCCATAATAACTTCCTTTTAATTTTTTGTAACTACGAGAGTATTTCCCCGAAGTTCTACTATTTTAATTTCCCTTCCAACTTCTGCCTCACCATCGAGACAAAGTGCAGGCCAACGGCGGGAACCGAGTATAGGCTCTGAGAGTTCAACTTCCCCCTCAACATGAGCAGATAAAGAAACAAGGACAACACCCTCTATTCCCACAAACTCATTATGGGTGCCGACTTTAGAAGATGGAGAATCCGCGATATGCTTTTTCTTAAAAATCAGTGCCCCGATTAACATAAACACAGAGGCAATAATGATTTGCCAAAAAAGTGATTCAGGCATGAAGTACGCCACAACTGCAGAGAATAAAAAACCGACTCCTGCAAAGAGTGCAAAAAAAGTGGGTATATTCATTTCAATTACAAAAGCTAAAACAGCCAAAATTAACCAGATATAGTATGACATTTTTTATCCTTCATTTATGAGCTTTGAGTTAACAGCTGTTGAGAAGTATATAATGTGAATGCTTAACAATAAACAATTTTTAAGCATTAAATATGTAAAGATTTTTTTGATGAAGTGGCAATAAGGCAACTCTAAGATACACTCCCCGGCAAAGCGTGAAAGCAAGGGAATGAGGGGATTGTTTAACTCATTTTAAGTGCGCATGCTTCTTCGTAGGTCTTTTTTTCAACATATAAGTTTGCATTTTTAATGCCATCATAAAGATTGTCGAGCTTATCTTCCGCACTCATGCGTTTGAGTTCTTTTTTATCTAAATCTGCATAGTCAACGAGTTCGTTCCAAACTGAGCTTTCATCGAGTGCAAAGGCATAGACAGTAACACCTTTGTACTCAAATACTACATTGCTGAGTAAATTCCCGACAAACAATGTTACAAGTGTGTTTGGTGTCAATATTTTTTTGTAGCATTCAAAGCTTGCTTCAAAGTTAGCAAAGTCTTCAAGCTCTGCGGCAAAAAGCAGTGCCTCATCTGCGTTTGAGATGACAATGGCATGTTTAATTATTATCTTTGTAGATGTGACCGTTAACTCTCCTCGGTAGCCGAAGCGTCCCGGAACTCCTAATTCACCTTTAAAAGATGGTTGCAACTGTAACTCGTTTTCGTAGATATAATCTATAGGTGTCCCCATTTTGGTTCCCTTTTATGTAGTCGTATCTGTTCAAGTTATGTGCGTAGCATTGGGTGTGGAATGTGCATGCTATTGCTCTTAAGTGAAGAACTAAACTAATGCATATACTGTGCTAGATATAGTGACATAATAAAATGCACTGCCATAAAACTTGAGCTTTGGAGCGAGACATAAGAACCGGTAAAATTGCTTTGAGTCAGGTTTATTACATTTTATTCACAATTTTGAAATCTCTTGGATACAATTCCAATATTATATTAAAGGAGTGTATTGTGATACATTTGAAAAGTTTTTTTTATTTTGCGGCTTCGGCTGTTTTTCTCGCTCTGCTTGGCGGGTGTGCAAGCACTCCTCCTACTGCTGCTGCAGTTGCAACGCCAATCAAAACTGAATGTATGCAAGAGGCCATTGGTGCACCTTCTTGGTTCAATAACCCTCAGGTGGCAGGTGCTTATGCAAGCTTGGGAATAGCACAAATAAATGGAGCTGATAAGGCTCAAGCAATCAAAGATGCTCTTCACAATGGTCGTACAGAGCTTGTAAAACAGGTGCAATCGCAAGTGAGAGAGAAACTTGATAATTTTGCCCGCACACCAGAAGGCAGCAATAAAGAAAAAGTTGATCATCTGTATACATCTATTGCATATGCGGTGAATCCGAGAGACTTATATCTTCAAGAAATGCTGCAATCTTGGACCACTCCTTGTGGCAAAGTGTATATACATGTTATAGCTACAAAATCAAGTCTTGATGCAGCAGTAAAAAAAGCAGTGAACTCAAGCTATATAAATGATCAGGTTACATGGCTTGATTTTAACTCTAAGCAATCAATTACTAAGCTTGAGCAAGAGTTTGATATACAATTGGCGAAGGTGGAAAGTGTAAAGGTGGCGAAATTATTTCAAGTAGAGACCGTCTCTGATATGATAGTAGGACGTAATAGAAAACACTAATTTTTAAAGCCTTTTCTTATTCCTAAGTTTTCCTCGTTCCCAAGCTCCTGCTTGGGGATGCATATATCATCAAAATCCATACTACATAGTGACTCCCACTCAGAGCGTAGAGTAAGAGTAAAACGCAACAACCACCTAAAACAAGCACTTCCCTCCCTTCTCGAATAAAACTTGCAATATAACCGTTAATACAACTCCAAGGAGTATTGACATGGTTAATCGCGCGAAGATAAAAGAGCTTATGAATGAGAGTGCCTGCTCACACTCAAAAGATAAAAAACCCGGAGCAGGGTGTGACGCTCCAAAACCTGGGATGGCGGCTGGAGGATGTGCGTTTGACGGAGCGCAGATTTCACTTTTTCCTTATGCCGATGCCGTGCATTTGGTGCATGGCCCGCAAACCTGTTTGGGCGCTTCTTGGGAGACAAGAGAAACGCTGAGTTCTTACGAAGGACGTGACCACACTTACATGGGTTTTACTACGGGTATCACGACAAATGATGTCATATTCGGCGGAGACAAACGCCTTGAAGACTCTCTCAACTACATAATGCTTCACTACAAACCAGAGGCTATCTTTGTCTACTCAACCTGTGTTACGGCCATGGTTGGCGACGACATTGACATGACCTGTAAACTCGCAAGTGAGAAACATGGAGTGCCGGTTGTCCCCGTACATGCTCCGGGTTTTGTCGGCGGTAAGAACTTGGGTTCACGCATTGCCGGAGAAGCTGTTTTAGAACATCTCATAGGCACAAAAGAGCCTGCGTTTACCACACCTTATGACATCAATCTCATCGGCGATTACAATGTAACGGGCGATATGTGGCAATACCTTCCTCTTTTTAAAAAGATAGGTATCCGCGTTTTAAGCTCTATGAGCGGAGACGGTCGTGTCGGTGATATTCGCACGGCGCATCGTGCGAAACTCAATGTCATTGTCTGTGCGAAATCACTTGTCACTCTGTGTAGAAAAATGCAGGAGCGATACGACATCCCTTGGGTTTCTGTCTCTTTTTACGGTAAACGCGACACTACTTTTGCCATTATGGAGATAGTCAATGCCTTAGGCAATGCAGAGCTCATCGAGCGGGCAAAGAGCGTTATAGCGGAGGAAGAAGAAAAACTCCAAGAGCTTTTAGTCCCCTACCAAAAACTTTTTGCAGGAAAAAAAGCGGTGCTTAACACAGGCGGAAATAAGGCTTGGTCCATAGCCTCGGGTCTGCAAGATTTGGGCATAGAAGTTGTGGCTACTTCCATCCGTAAATCAACTGAAGATGACATAGAAAAAGCAAAAGAGTATCTTGGCCCCACGGGCATTCTTATGAAAGCGCCTGCGTCTGAACAGGCTAAAATCATAGATGAACGCGGTGCTCATATCTTACTCGCAGGCGGGCGCAGTCTCTATACTGCCATCAAGAAAAAAATCTCTTTCATCGATGTTAATCAAGAGAAAAAGGTGAGCTATGGCGGCTATAACGGACTGCTGAATCTAGCGGAAGATTTGAAATATGCTTTTGCAAATCCCGTCTTTGCCAATGTTTCCAAAAAAGCTCCGTGGGAGATTGCCTAATGGAAGCCCAAACTAAAATAGAACTCTCAAAAAGAGAGCATAAACCGCTTCAGGTTAATCCCATTAAACACTCTCAGCCTATGGGCGCAGCGCTTGCGTTTATGGGCATACAAAATTGTCTGCCGCTTATGCACGCTTCACAAGGCTGTGCTTCTTACACTAAAGTTTTTTATACACGCCACTTTAATGAACCCATTGCCATGTACAACACTTCTGTGAGTGATATTACCGCTGTGTTAGATGGTGGCGATTACTCTATTTTAATGGCGATAGAGAACATTACACAAAAAAACAAAACACTCAAACCCGAACTCATAGGTCTGCACACAACAGGACTCACCGAAACCAAAGGTGATGATGTACGAAGCGTCGGTACGCATATAGAGATACCTTACTGTTATGTCAATACGCCTGATTATGAGGGAGGTATGGAAAGCGGTTGGGCTTTGACTGTTAAAGCGCTCATAACGCAGCATACAAACGCAACAACGCAGATAAAGCAGAGCAAAATTTTGCTCTTGCCTCATGTAAGTATGCAGCCCATAGAAGTGGAAAAAGTCAAAGAGTTTTGCGAGAGTTTTGGTTTTTTTACTCTTGCTTTACCCGATTTGTCAACTTCATTAGACGGATATTTGAGTGAAGGTCAAGGAAAACTCGGTACAGGAGCCATCAGCATAGAAGATATTGCCGGGCTTGGAAATTGTGAGAGCGTCATTACTATTGGAAGCTCTATGAACATAGCCGCTAAAGCTTTAGTAGAGAAAAATCCAAATATTAAACATCTGCATTTTAACCATCTGATGGGACAAGATATGAACGACAATTTTGTAGCGGCTCTCATGCAAATGCGACAAATCCAGCCAAAACCTCTGGTCAAACGCTGGAGAGGAAGACTTCAGGATGCCATGCTTGACAGCCACTTTTTGATTGGCTCTTCACATTTTGTCATTACGGGTGAGCCTGATATGTGTGTCGGCATGTGTGAGCTGCTGCAAAGTGTCGGAGGAACCATAGACGCCGTCATAGCGACAAACTACAGCAGCGTTTTAGAGAGCATAAACGCAGAGAATGTATTTGTGGGAGACCTTGAAGATGCCGTGCCATATTTCGCAAAAGCAGACTTGGTGATTAGCAATTTTCACGCAGAACGATTATTGCACTCACAAGAAAAACACACGGCTTTAATGCTCAGAGGTTTTCCCAATTATGAAGAGCTAGGCAATCAACTTAAAAACGACCAACTTTACGAAGGGAGCACATATTTTCTTTTTGAAGTGGCGAATGCACTACGACATATAAAACATGAACAACACTAAATGAAACCAAAGGAAATGATTATGGGTGAGTCAACAAAAATAACGGTTCAAGGCGATTCTTCGATACAAAATGCAATGAAAGTTGCTTTTGCAAGCAAAGATATGGAAACAATAAACGCACACTTTGGCGGTGCGAAAGAGTTTGTAGTATATGACGTTTCAAAAGATGGTTATGTGCTCAGCGGCGTGGTGAAAACTGATACTTCCGAAATGGAAGGGGATGACAAAACAGACTTTAAAGTTAAAGCGCTTGCAGGCATCAACATTATGTATTGTGAATCTATCGGCGGAACTGCGGCTGCAAAAGTAATTCGTGGCGGTATTAACCCTATGAAGGTAAATGAGCCTCGCCAAATCAAAGAAGTGCTCGGCGAACTCGTAGAGATGATAAATGATAATCCTCCTCCGTGGGTAAAAAAGATTATGAACCTAGATACAACAGAGGACCCGCGTTTAGCACGCTGGTCTGCAGAGTAAAAAGCGACTAGTCGCGTGAGCCTTGCGCTGAGCAAAACTTAGCGTTAGCGTAAGTACTGGAATTACTTCCAGTGCTGTAATGAAAAAATGGAGGGTTCCCTTCATTTTGTGAAACAAAATTAAGGAAAGCAATATGAGCGAAGCATTAAAAGAAAACAGTTTATTTACACAAGAGTTGATTCGTCAAATACGCGCAATAGATCAGTTTGGCAACTGGGCAAGACTCAGTGATGAAGAAGTATTGACAAAGATATATGTCAAAACAAAAGAGGATTTAAAACTTATTCCTATCATCGCAGATATTGATGAGATTTTGACAGGGCAGATAAAGATGATATTTAAAGCCGTGGCACTTCAGTTTGAACGTAAAACAGGGGTTATGTGTAATGTTGTTATGGAGATGAGCCATGAAGGTTTTGGTCGCTGTATTGTCATAGCAGGCCGCATTGTTTTAGTAGATAAATACTTTAAAGACGCGCACCGTTTTAGTTTTAGAACCATAGAAAAATTGTATGAAGAGGGCGATAAATATCTTGCACAGTCATTTGCAACGTATGAGCAGTATAAACCATGTATCAAAGGAGATGAGTAGATGCCAAGTATCGGGATTTTTGTGGGAAGTAGCGGCGGAGTAACTCTCGAAGCGGCTGAAAAATTGCAGGAGCTTCTTGAAGGAAGCGAATTAATCAACATGGAAGAAGACTATGATGATTTAGAACAACTCGGCGAATATGATGTTTTACTCATCGGTTCTTCTACATGGGGTCAAGGTGACCCTCAGCGTGACTGGGTTGACCCTCTTTTTGAAATGCAAAATGACGAGCCTGATTTTAGCGGTAAAAAAGTTGCGTTTTTTGGTGCAGGCGATCAGGAAAGCCACCCTGAAGAGTTTGTAAGCGCTCTTGGGAAAATGAAAGATATTTTTACAAAACTCGGTGCTGATACTGCGTTTGGTTCTTGGCCGACAGAAGGCTATAGCTACAAATACTCTTTTGCTGAGCGCGATGGAAAATTTTGCGGACTACCGGTAGACGACATCAACCAAGAAGATTTAACTGAAGAAAGATTACAAAAATGGGCTGCGCAGCTTAAAAGCGAAATGGGTTTATAAAAAGTAAAACAAAACAAAAATGTACTCTTTTGTAGAGATTGTAAGCTTTTTACCCAAGGCAATTAAGAGCAAAAATTGCAAGTTATTTATAAATAGATTTAAAAGGATTGAAGATGAGCAGATTTGAAGAATTTTCACAATTGACAGACACAGAAGAGTTTTTTGACTTTTTTGATCTTGAATATGATGAGCGTTTAGTGTATGTAAAGCGTTTTCATATCATGAAAAAATATGGGGAAATGCTGGAAAAAGGCAGACAACAAAACATTCAGGATGAAAATAAACTTCTTGACTTTTATAAATTTGCACTTATCAGCGTGTACAAAAACTTTGAAAACGGTTACTCGCCGTCTGCTGCTGATGTCTGGAACACCTATGACAATCCAAGTGCTTGTTCTAGCTGTTCAACTTCAAGCAGTTGTAATGATATAGAGGAGGTCAGTAATGGAGTTCACTCATGCACAAGCCAGCCAAATCTCAGCTTCAACTAAAGATGAAATTCTTCCCGTTTTTCGTATAGGGCAGAGAGTGCGTATGACGAAGCCCATACGCAATGACGGCTCAAATCCTTTTAATGAACCAAATGAGATCTTAATTCCTGCGGGTGCCGAAGGTTATGTCAAACACATTGGCGACTGGCTTCAGGTTATTCGTATTTATGAAGTACACTTTATAGAAGAGGGAAACACTTATGGCTGCCGCGAAGCGGAACTCCAAGCTATAGACGACCTTGACGGCTATGATGAAGTTGAAGAAGAGCTCAGATGGCTCAAAGAACACAGAGCTGAGAAAGAAGCACTCAAAGCTGCAAAATTGCAATCTCAAAAAGAAGGAGAATAACTTTTTGTGAATTGACAATCATGCGAGCATCGACCATAATGTTCAAATGTGATAAATTAAAGGAGAAAGAATGGTAAATGTAATATTTTGCGGTTTTGGTGAAGATATGGACAAGCGTGTCATAGCAAAGCAGGGTGATTTGCTTTTACGTGTAGCGCAAGACAACGGAATTGCTATTCCAACAGAGTGTAAAGACGGAATGTGCGGAAGCTGTGCGGTGAGAGTTGAAGAGTTGACTATTGATTCTGGAACTGGAACGAAGAGTGACGTAGATCCGGACGGTTGGGATAAAAATAAATATACAACGTATATGGAAGATAAAGAACTCAATACACTTGTAGAGATGGGGGCTATTTCAAAAAAAGAAGCCGAATCTTCACAGCAGTATGCGCAACAAACTCCGGTGAGACTTGCTTGTCAATGTATCATCAAGGGTTCAATGCTTGTTAAACCGTTTGAATAATCAAAACTAAAAAAACTAAGGAAAAATAATGACAACACGTGTAGAAATTATCAATGACTTTTTAGCTATAAATGTAAAGCCAGGTAAAACGATTCAAGATATCGTTGAAGCATCGGGAAGTGCGCTTCCTTTTGGTTGCCGTGACGGTGAGTGCGGTACTTGTATCGTAACAATCGAATCAGGTATGGAATTTTTAAGCGAAATGACTGCTAAAGAGAAAACAGTTATGAAAATGTTAAATGAGCCAAGCCCAAAAGCTCGTTTATCGTGCCAGATGAAAATCGTTGAGCCAAACGGTTTAGTTCGTCTAAAATACTAATTTTAAGCACTAAAACGAACTCGTCCGTTTTAGTGGCAGGGACAGATGTCCCTGTACCCCCTAAAGCTACCCGCATCTATCGGATACGGGAGAAAACTGACTTTTGATGCTCTTTTTGTAAATTTCTTCCTGCGTTTCCCATAAAAATAACAAAATTGTCGCAAAAAAATAAATCTAGAACATAATATGCATATTGTATAAATAATGACCTATATTTTTGGTTTTTAGCAAAAAAAATAGAGTAATATTTTCTCAAAGAAGCAAAAAATGAAACAAGAATTTAATTTTAAACAAAAGCAGTTACCAAGGCTTTCAATGCAAACTTGGTTACCATTGTTGCAATGCTCGCTGAGTGATTTAGATAAGCATATTCAGGTAATTACAAATGAAAATCCATGCTTGGAAGTTGAATCCGGATTCGAGATGGCGGAAAGTTCGTCTGAGAGTTCTCATAACACTTTTATGGAATACCAAAATCATGTTTCAAACTCTGCCACAGAGGAAATAGAGTGGATGAGTGTTGCTACTGAGTCGCTTTATGAGCAGCTTGATGCACAAATTAGCGCTCCGCTTTTTCCGACACCAATTTCTCAAAAAATCGCAAAACAGATTATTTTTTACATAAGCGATGAGGGGTATTTTGAGGGAGATGTCAAAGAGATAGCCGAGCAGTGTGGCGTAGATGCTTACAAGGTGGAACAGGTGCGACAGCGTTTTGCTTATCTCAAACCCATTGGAGTCGGTGCGGTCGATTATAAAGAGTCATTTTTATTTCAATTGAATGATTTTGATATGGATGATGAGTTGAGCATTTTGATGAGTGCGCTTATAACGCAGTTTGAAAATATAGAAAAATTTATAAAGCATCCAAGACTTCATGATGCAAAAGAGATTTTAAAACACTTAAATAATCCTCCGGCCATAGCTTATATGGAGAGTGAAATGCAGATTTTGCCCGATTTGTTCATTGAGTTTAAGGGCGATGAATTAACAATTCGCGTCAACAATGACTTCTACCCGAACCTGATTGTCAATCAGATAGACAAATACGACAATTTTGCAAAACAAAAATTTAAAGAGGCTCGTGAGCTTGTAAAACTTTTGGATTTACGAAAAGCCACGCTCTATAATATTGCCTTGGTTTTAATTGAGAAACAGTACTCATTTTTTATGGGTAGCGAACTCAAACCGCTGAGACTTCAAGATGTTGCAGATGAACTGGGCTTTAACGAGTCCACCATTTCAAGAGCTATAAGCGATAAATATTTGGAGTGCGAGCGCGGCGTTTTCTCTTTCAAAGACTTTTTTTCCAACTCCATCGGAGAAGTTTCCACTTCTGAAATTAAAAGTTATTTGAAAAGATTGGTTGAGAGTGAAAATAAAGAGAAGCCTTTTAGCGATAAGTATCTGCATGAAAGTGTAGAAGCACGTTTTGGCGTAGAAATGGTACGCCGCTCCATCGCAAAATACCGTCAAGAGATGGATATTCCTGCGTTTAAAGAGAGAAAGTTTTTATACCAGCTCTCTATGCTTTAAACGCAGAGGCGCACTCCTTCTTAGCTCGATGGAGTGTCTATTGCGGTGTAGTAGTTATCTGTCGTAGCTTTTTTCTTATCACTTTGCGGGTGAGTGAGGGCAGATGCATTTGTCTCTCCCGTTCGTATTCTCTCAACTTCCAAGACGGGGGTAACCCACATTTTTCCCGAACCGGTAACAAGGTCTCTTGTATTGGTACGAATTGCTTCTTTTGCAGACTCTTTGAAAAAATCATTTGATACGACTATATCTAGACGAACATTTTCATCTAAGTTTTCTTTCCCGTTCTCTTTTACAAAGCCAAGTCCGCCTTTACCTGTTACATTGCTGATTGTAACACCTTCAATTTCTCTTTCTCTTAAATCATAGAGAACATCGTTTAAGCAACTTTTGTTAAATATAGCCGTGAGTAAATACATAATAAATCCTTCATAACTCGTAATTAATAGATTCTATGCATTTTTTATTCTTGAAGTATATTTTTTTTAAAAAATAGAACATTTTTGTTGCGTTTTTGAAAATTTAACAAAAATGTCACTACTTTTATTGATACGCTAAAAAAATGGATGAATATACTAAGAATACTAATTGCAATAACTATTACAATAATATAAATAATGAAGGATTTATGATGGCAAGAAATGATTTGATTGGCGGAGCGTTATGGGAGGAGTATTCATTAGAAGTACAACGTCGTATGGATAACCCTACAAATATGGGCGAAATCACTGAAGAAGAAAAAGGTGAAAATCAACTGATAATTGCAGATTTCGGTGCTGAGAGTTGTGGGGATGCAGTGCGTTTGTACTGGTTGATTGACCCAAAAACCGACACAATCAAAACAAGTAAATTTAAAAGTTTCGGTTGCGGAACTGCCATTGCATCTTCTGACATGATGGCTGAACTTTGTATGGACAAAACAGTCGATGAAGCACTCAAAATTACAAACATTGATGTTGAAAAAGCACTTCGTGACAATCCTGATATTCCGGCAGTTCCCGGCCAAAAGATGCACTGTTCTGTTATGGCGTATGATGTTATTAAAAAAGCCGCTTCTATGTACAAAGGTGTAGATATGGACAGCTTTGAGAGTGAGTTTATAATCTGTGAATGTGCCCGCGTTTCTCAAGACACATTGATGCAGGTCATTAAACTCAACAAACTCAAATCTATTGAAGAGATTACAGACTATACAAAAGCCGGCGGTTTTTGTAAATCGTGTATCAAGCCTGGCGGTCATGAGCATAAAGATGTCTACCTTGCAGATATTTTGGCCCAAATGATGGACGAAGTAGAAGCTGAAGAAAAATCTAGAAAAATCATCGAAGCAAAAGGCGACGGTACATTCAGCACTATGGGACTTGTACAAAAAATAAAAGCCGTTGAGTCTATTTTAGAAGAGTATATTCGTCCTACACTTAAAGCAGACGGCGGAAATGTCGAGTTGATTGACATTCAAGAAGTCGATGGCGCTTTTGAAATACTCATAAAATACCAAGGTGAATGTATGAGCTGTTCTATGAATACGACGACTACATTGGCAGGAATTCAAGATATGCTCCAGTTTAAACTCAAAGCAAACATAAGGGTAATAGTTACATAATGAACTGTGCAACAAAAGAGGGTACCTTCGGGTATCTCAAACAATTTTCTAAACATTCAAAAGAATTCTACAGGTTTAATGGAGAATTTTTTATCTCTTCCCTTGGGCTTGGCACTTTCAGAAAAGAGCCTTATCGCGAAGAGAATTACATAGTCAATTATAAAGACTCGGTAAAAATGGCAATTTTAAATGGTATCAATCATATAGATACAGCCATAAACTACCGTTACCAGATAAGTGAACAGGAGATTGGTGAGGCACTTGAAGAACTTTTTGCTGAAGGTAAAGCTTCACGAGAGCAGATAGTCGTAGCTTCTAAAGCCGGTTTTTTACCGCTTGAATTTCCTTTTCCTGAAAACCCTTACGCCTGGATAGATCAAAACGTCATACAATCGGGTTTGGCTACAAAAGAAGAGATAGTTATAGACCAACACTGCTTATCTCCAAAGTATCTCAGATGGAGTGTTGAGAAGTCTTTAGAGAACTTAAAACTTCAAACACTTGATATTTTGTATCTGCACAACCCAGAAACGCAGCTTGGATATGTCAGCTATGAGACACTTCTTGGACGAATACGAGAGGCTTTTGTGCTTTTTGAGGAACTTGTCAAAGAAGGAAAAATAAAGGCTTACGGCATAGCCGCATGGAACGGTTTTTTATATGAAGAGGGGCATGACGAGTACATCAGCTTACAAGATGTAATGAAAATAGCTTTTGAAGTGGGCGGAAAAGAACATCATTTCAAGTACCTTCAGTCTCCTTTTAATCTGGGAAAACCTGAGGCTTATAACTACAGCAACCAAAAAGGGCCTGATGGGCGTTATTATACTTTGATGCAGGCAGTAGCGGGCTATGGATTGCAACTTATGGCCTCGTCTTCTTTATTGCAGTTAAATCTTTTCAAAAGAAAATTTTCTCCTACAGTGGGTGAGATTTTAGGTACTTCAGACTTTAATGATGTGACAAGCGCTCTGCAGTTTGCCAGATCAGGAAATACTACGAGTGCTCTTTTTGGAGCTGTACATCCTGAGCATGTTGAGCAAAATCTTACACTTGCGTTTCTTCCGGGAGTAGGTGCTGAAAAATTAAATCAACTCATAAGGGAAAAGCATGTTGTATGACGTTGTCGTTGTAGGGAGCGGAATAGCAGGTCTATTTTCGGCTCTTTACGCAAAAAAGAACGGAAGCAGCGTGGCTATTTTAACCAAAAGCAATCCTTTTCGCTCGAACTCCGCAGTTGCTTCAGGCGGCATAAACGCAGTGATTAATATTAGTGAATATGATTCCATACTTCACCATATAAAAGACACAATAGACGGTTCTGACGGTTTAATAAATAAAAAAAATATAGAAGATATGTGTCATGACGCACCGGAAATCATCCAAGAGTTAAAAAAGATGGGAGTCAATTTTGACTCCGATGAAGAGGGCAATATCATGCAACGCCCTTTTGGCGGGACGACTGCGACAAGAACCTGCTACATAGCAGACAAAACGGGCAGTGCTATCATCCAGACACTTCTCATGGAGTGCCGTAATCAGGGTATCCATATACTAAGCAACCATCAGTTTTTAAGCATTGCCAAGTACAAGGGCAGACTCTCAGGTGTGACACTTTTAAGACGCAGAGACTCTCAGGTAATTGCTTTAGGATGTAAATCATTGGTTTTAGCGGGCGGCGGTTATGCAGGAATTTTCAGAGGGCATTCAACAAATGCGCAAGAGAGTTCCGGAGATATTATAGCCGCAGCTCTTAGAGCCAACATGAAGCTCTCAAACATGGAGTTTGTACAGTTTCACCCTACAACTTTGAAAATGAACGGTGCTTTGATAACAGAAGCGGCCCGTGCAGAGGGTGCGTATCTGGTTGATGAAAATGGCGAACGCTTTACAAACGAGTTGCAAACGCGGGACAAGTTGGCTCGCGACATTGCAACTCACATGATGAACGGGCACAAAGTTTATTTGGATTTTAGACATTTACCGCGTGAACTTATTGAGACAAAACTTCCATCAACACAAAGAATGGCGTTTAACTCAGCAGGCATAGACATTACGACGGAACTCTTAGAAATAACACCCTCAGCACACTATACAATAGGGGGAATCTGGACAAGAGGCGATACATCAACAGATATTCCGGGAATCTTTGCCTGCGGAGAGTGTGCTGTAACCGGTGTACACGGGGCAAACAGATTAGGTGGAAACTCTCTTTTGGAAGGTATTTACTTTGGTCGCTTGGCTGGAACAGAGGCCGGAAAATTTGCTAAAAGAAGAGACTTTTTACCCATTGACTATGCAGACATTAACAAAGAGTTACGTCGCATAGATGTCATTATTGAGGGCGAAAGCCATTTCAACATAAACTCCATGAGAAAAAACTTAGGCAATGCTCTTTTTAAAAATGTTGGAGTATTTCGTGATGAAAAATCTTTGGTAGATGCTTATGAGTATGTGGAATATCTGATAGAAAAGGAGTATGGACTTCACTGTGTGAGTAAAGACAGAGAAAATAATGTTGAACTCTCTTCGATTTTAGAATTTAAAAATGCTCTCTATATAGCTGAGGCTATGATACTTTCGGCTTTAAAAAGAGAGGAGAGCAGAGGGGTTCACTATCGCAGTGATTTTGT
>Ga0180732_1000348_pt1 | contig 41968 bp, 38 predicted proteins | sample KR11_01MetaG_FD_148674 | JGI IMG/M metagenome (GOLD analysis project Ga0180732, IMG submission 148674) | Groundwater microbial communities from the Olkiluoto Island deep subsurface site, Finland - KR11_0.1 MetaG | ecosystem: Environmental > Aquatic > Deep subsurface > Groundwater | place...
CGCACTGTGGGAGAAATCCCATATTGCCCTCCTTTATTATGGTTAGTTTGCCAAAACTATTATTACCATAAAGGGGAGGGCATTTTTTACTCTCACATCGTCAAGGTCTCTCTTTTTCTACGCTACCAATCTTTTTACACAACGCTTCTTTTGAATACATGGCAAGCCTCCTGTTGTTACCTTAAACTCAATCTAACCAGCATGATGTTGATGCAGCGCAGAGCAACATCCATTTTCTCTTCAAGACTCAAAAAAACATATAAGGCCAATGCTCAGCACTCAGCAGCCTTCATTTTTTTTCGGCACTTTCTTTGTTGCCGGCCTGGTTGCCAACCAAAGTTTGTATGTAGGCGATCAGATCCTTCATATCCTGGCCCTGGCTGTCAATGGCGATACCGCCCAAGGGCTTTTCGATGCAGATATTGATAACTTCTTCCAGACTTTTCTTGTCCATCTTCATGATAGTGATTTGCTTGCGTGCGAACAAGTCACTGCCCAGATTTTTCCCACCCTCATGACAGGTACTGCAGCTTTTGCCGGTGGTTCCACCGCCAAGGTCTGGGCTTTCAAAAAGGGCTTTCCCTTTCTCTACGTTCACTGCATAGGCCAGGGTCAAACCTCCTGTCATCATCAAAGCCGCTACCAGAATAAATGCCCTTTTCATACCAACCGCCCTCCGTTAATAGTTGATGTATTTACAAATATTCGCCAGAACTCCCTTCTCACCTTTAATACTCCTCGAGATGGTGCCATTCAGCATTTTCAAGCCAGTTTCCAGGCTCCGGTCTGGCAACGAATTCGACGATATTTTCCATTATCCGCAAATGTTTTTCTTCTTCGCCGGCAAGACGCAAAAATATCTGTTTGACATCTCCCTCATCAGCATTGGCAGCCTTGTCGAGATAAAATTTCCAACTCATCTCCTCAATGGACATTGCTTTTCGGTATGATTCAAGTTCAGATGAATCAATGCGCACATTGGCTTTTTCTTCCTTCATTCTGACAAAAATATTTTTCACATTCTCCAGAACTGTTGTTTTCACCAGCGAAGAATTTCCAGCATTTTTTAGTAAGTGTACAATGGTATTGTAGTGCTTCACCTCTTCGTTGGCCAGCATAGTAAAAATAGTTGCAATACCTTCTACCTGACAATTTTCGGCCAGGAGAAGGTAATACTTTTCCCCATCCTGCTCCATCTGCATGGCATATTCATAAATACTCATAGCGCTTCCTTTGAAAATGGAATAATGAATAATTCGAGCATGCTTACCCCTTCCACAGACCATGCAAATTACAATATTCTCGAGCAGTTATCTTGTTGGCGTCGATTTTAAAGACGGCCTCCGGTGCTTTTCCGGGGTTGAGGAACTGCCGGTATGCCCTGCCGTCGTCGGTAATTACTTCAATCCACTCTATGTAATGTTTATCTTCCATGGGATGGGGCACACTCCCGACCTTTACCCTGAAACCACCTTCGATCTTTTCGATCACGGGGACATGCTTTTCTTTTGCCGCGTCAACAGTGTTCTCCAAGAATAGTTTCATCGACGCTCCGCAACAGACAAGCTCGCCCTCTCCTGCATGAAGCATTTCCACAATATTCCCACAAATTTCACACTTATAGATTTGTAATTTTTCTGTCATGACTGTATTTCTCCCTGATTTTGATATCATTGCGGCCAAGTTGGCCAGTTCATCTGTTTACAGATGGCAACACACACCCTGGTACTATTCAACATATAAGCAGAGCAATATTTGTACCAGGCTCGAAGCACTCAACATTATATCACCTAAGTTTCTGTTATTTAGGGATAATTAACGAAAATTGTTTTTATTGGGCCGTTGTGAGGAATTATAAGAAATGGGGCCATATTTAACCAATGGTTCCATGTGACCCTTTTCAGGGTTGTCTCGAAAGGCACCTTGAAAATGCTTATCAAGCTAATTATTTTTTATAATCAAAAAGATAGGTGATCTGATGCTGAGCATTTGAAGCCTGGCACAAGAATTGCTTCAATAAAAAACAATGCAGAACAGCACACATCGACCGCTGCCTATGAATTCTTTGAATTTAAACACTCATACCGGAACAATGACCGGTAACAACTTAATATAAGTTATAATTTTAGTCAGTTACCTTAACTCAAAAAGTTAAAGACAGAGGGAGCAAAATGAGAAAAAATATTTTTATTACAGTGCTCATGCTTTTTGGATTGTCCTTGTTTTCGGGCTGTGCCTCAATGATGCACACATGGCCAGATCAGGAAAGAAGTGCGGAAAACAAAATGATTGTAATCCAGGAGAGGATTGGGGATGGGCTGAAAACCGGCGCGCTTAGCCTTAATCAGTCCCAGAGATTTTTGGCGACCCTACAGGTTATTCGAACAGACTATATTGAGTTGAGAGACAAAATTGTCTACCAGGAAGAATGGAACAGCCTTCACAGAAGACTTGATATGCTTGGAGAAGATGTAAACAGGGCGTTTACCAGGACTATAAAAAATGAATCCCCAAGGAATGGGGACACGATTATCACACTCCAAAGACGAATTGATGATGGACGAATCAGCAGGCGTTTGCCTCTAACTGAGGAAAGAGAATTTCAGGCCAGATTAGACTCCATTCGCAGAGAATATTTACGGATCACGGAGGGAGGGAGACCTGCTACGTACGAAGAAAGAGTAGACATCTCCCGCCGGCTTGATTCTTTGGCAATGGATATAGACAGGTTTCGTTAGAATTAGCTGGTAGTAAAAACTACAGTTTAAGGTCACCTTGAACAATCAGGATTCAAGATCAAGGCGTGAAAAGAAACAATTTTTCAAAGAACCCTTAACCGACAACAATTATTATCAACTCTCAACCTGAATACACGCAAATTAATCCCACTCCATGGTGTCCATTTTTTCCATACCACTTCACCGGTAAAGGAACCTTTTTCATGCGCCACCCTGTACTGCCCAAACATTGAGGACAGCAAAAACCGGACGGCCAGCGCAGCCAGTCCACTCCTTGTGCAGTGTTGTTGAAATATGGCCATTTGGTTCCATATAACCTTTAACATCTAAATTCTTGATAACAGCCCGCTTGGCAATGATCTTACAAATTATCATAATTTCAGTAAGATAGAATTGATAATGACAAATAAAAAAACTCGGCAAAAGGCTTGAAATGTTCTTAATGAGGTGGACAAGACTGCGAGAGTCGCTCGCGCCTAAAAGCGGGTCATCGGCAATCTTTCCTTTAATTTATATTGTAAAATGCTGTTGGCCCGGCTGGCGGTGTTTTTTTCTGATATCCACATGGGGTGGATTATCGAAGCTCAAATATAACAAGGAGGAATATCATGAATTGGGATCAAATCAAAGGGCTGTGGAAACAAGCCAAAGGAAAAGCCCAACAACAATGGGGCAAGCTCACTGATGATGACCTCGATGTCATCGATGGCAAGCGCGAAGAGCTGATCGGTAAGGTACAGGAACGCTATGGTATTGAAAAAGATGAGGCCGAAAGACAAGTTTCCGATTTTGAAACCAAATATCACTAATTAATCGGACTGTCACTTGTCTGCTCAGGTTTTACTGGCAAGGTAAGCACTATGCCCTGTCCCGATGTCAGTAATAATGGAGATAAATACTTTTCATATTTACTCACATAGTGGCATGGCTCATCGGTCCTTATGTGGATGCGTGGCTCAAGGAATGGAGGAACGTTATGCTGAACAATGAAAAAGGCAAGATAGGCTGGATACTGCTTTGGGCCTTGGGAATCCCGATCCCGATCCTCGTGCTGCTGTATCTCCTACGTGGTTGCACCTGAGAGACTGCGCGACAAAGAGTGAGCGTGAAAGATCAGGGAGGAATCGAAATCTGCCAACGAGGATAAGATCATGCGAAGCGAACTCCGTTAAGGTTGTCGGTGGCAGTATTTACAAAGTAAACCAAATAGAAGGAGTATGTAATGAACGAAACAAACGAGAAGTCAGTGCCTAAGTACGGTATTGGGCCGGGCTTCGAAGATCATCGGAGAAACGGTGGTCAACCGCCAGAGTGAGAATGTGGGCAAGAATGACATGCGCCTTAAAGAGAAACGCTAAATTGGCTCGCCGTCAGTGACTTCCCCTGGACCAGATGTCCGGGGGAAGTCACTGATGGCATATATAATAAGACGATGTTCTCTGGCCTCTGATGGCCGGCAGAAGCCATTTCCAGCAAGGAGGAATCTATGGAAAAGACAGCGGGTTTGTGGATTGACCATCGTAAGGCCGTGATAGTGGTGGTTTCGGACAAAGGGGAAGAAACAAAAGTGATCGAATCAAAGGTGGAAAAGCAGAGCGCACCGTCTGCTGGTGAACCTTCAACGTCCCCCTATGAATCCCATATGGTTCCAGCGGATGATATCCTTCAGAGAAAGTTTACAGACCAACTCAACACCTATTACGATGAGGTAATTTCGCTTATTCGTAACGCCGAAGCGATTTTAATATTTGGCCCTGGCGAGGCAAAGGGCGAGCTAAAAAAACGTCTCGAAAGAGACAAACTTGATGGCCTCATCGTGGCTGTGGAAACAGTTGACGACATGACAGATCGCCAGATTGCCGCGAAAGTCCGGGAGTATTTTCAAAAGTAGAACTACGAGAAAAGAGTATTTCAGCATAAATGAATTGTGACAGCGACGCAGCCGCGTTTCATAATCTCTGTCTTCACCGACAGACAAAAAAAGGAGGATCATATGTTGTGGACAATTGCCGTGATACTGATAATTCTGTGGGCGTTGGGACTGGTCAGCAGTTACACGATGGGAGGGTTCATTCATATCCTGCTGGTACTTGCTGTTATTGTTGTGCTGCTCAACCTCTTTCAGGGGCGGCGGCGTGGGTAGCCTTCTGGAAAGGGCAAACCGGCGATATTGGCCTGGCTCCAAACCGGCACTTCACTGTCGCCGTGCTCACCAATTATATAGGCATGAACATTGTGGGGGTCGACCCGGCAATGTCTGCTGAGCAGGAATCTGAAGCGCGCCGTATCCAGAGTGGTCCCCGATCCAATGACCCGAGTCATGGGATAACCGGAAACTTTGAGGGCAACATACGTCAAGATATCGACGGGATTGGATATGATCAGCAAAGTTCCCGGTTCGTGCGCCGCGATCTTGGGAATGATATCTTTGGAAATATCCGTGTTCTTGCTAACGAGATCCAGCCGGGTCTCACCCTGCTTCTGAGCGGCGCCCGTGGTAACGACAACAATGTCGGCGCCCTTGCAGTCCGAGTAGTTTCCTGCGAAGATTCTTGCCGGTTGGATAAAGGACAGGCTTAGCATTCCTCTCAAGGTTTTCTTCATGATGTTTGCCCGGCTCAGTTGCTCACAGACTGCTTTTCGCGCAAGGTTCTTCTGGCCAGATGTTGCAGGTCTTCGTCCGTCACCGTGGGGAGAAATCGTTTTCGATAAAGCTCGTCGTGCAGAATATCTACAATGGAAACCAGCGGGGCCGCAACCAGAACACCCAGCACGCCGAAAGCAGCCACGCATAAGAGCATCGAAAAAATCACCGCCACCGGATGCAATTTCATCCCTCGCGCCATGATGAAAGGGGTAATCACATTATTTTCCAAAGCCTGGACCGCGATGTAGGCTAACAATACCCACATCGGGGTCATGCCTCCGATGCCGAGAGCGAGCAACAGTGCAGGTACTGCGCCGAGGGTCGGACCAAGATATGGAACAGCTTCCATGATTCCTGCTATCAACCCCAGAACTAGCGAGTCCATGAATCCGAAGATCGGCAACATGATCAAAAAAACTAGCAGGCCGATCGTCACCATCCCCACCAGCGTTGTCCCTGCCCAATTTGGCGCGAAATTTCCAATGCGCTGCATGATGATCAGTGCCCTTCCATGATGGCGCTCGGGCACCAATGAAAACATTGCCCCAAGGATCGGGCGGGGATTCATGAGCGTAAAGCATACGCCGAAAAAAACCGTCACCAAAACGACCAGCATCTGCCCCGCGTTGAACGCCATCGCCGTGAAGCTACCGACCACGCCCTGTAACATCTCGCTCAACCTGGAACGGATAGATTCCGACGCCTTGGCAGTTTCAGGCGGAGCCGACTTCGTGGTTTTGGCCGCTACTACAGGCCGGCCCTCCGACGCCTCGATCTTGGCGATTTCTGTGGTGACTTCCGCCTGGAGTTTTTTTTCGGAAAGAACGACCTTTTGCTCCATTTTAATCAGAGGTTTCTGGAACCGTTCCCAGTAACCTGGCAACTCTGCAGAGAGGTTTATGATCGAGATCTTCAACGGCCCGAAAAAAGCCCCACCTGTCAGAACAATGAAAATGACCAAGGCCGCCACCAAAAGCCCCGCCGCGCCTTTTCTTCCACCGGTCAAGGTTCGTATCCGGGAGATCATGGGATTCACTGCGAGCGAAATCAGTAGAATAAGTAGAAACGACAAGAGGATGGGGGCCAGCAGTGAAAACGTCTTGATGAAAGCAATCAACGATGCTCCCAGGATTATGTAGAAAGATATCGAGTGGTTATTCACCTCTGGCTCGGGGTTGCTTGGCATGGCATTTTCTCCCATTGTTAACTTGTTGTCAGGAAACCGGACATTGAAGTCCTGTGGCCCAGTCCTTGGTAAGCGTCAATTAAGCCCCAGTATCTTCTGGTCTAAGCTCAAGTCAGCCATAGTAAGCTTCATGGGCAGCAATTCTCTGTAATCATCCACGGATGAAGCAAACGGGAGCTTCTCAAAAAGGTAGCGAAGATATTTATCAGGAGAAAGCTTGACTCCCTGAGTCAGGAATTCGTTACGTATAAACAGTAGACTTCTGAGTTGTTCCGTCAATAATAATTTAAACAAATTCCAACAAAGGAGAATTTGTTCTCTTTAATGTTTGTATGTATTTAATCTCATCATAGGGAGTCCTGTTCTTCCAACAGCAGTACATGATTCTGATCCACTTAAAAGCAAGAGCTCTAATGGCTGTATGATGGGATTTGCCTCGTTCTCGTAGTATTTCATAATATGCTTGAGCCCATATTAATGACCTGCGTAAGGAATTTGCAAACTCATGAAAAGTTTGTAGTAAAAATTTCGGACAGGCATGGCAGCGTATGACCATTTTTGATTGACCGCTAGCCTTTGATCCTTCCTTCTGATCGCGGGAGCCAAGATTGCTCCCATGCCTTTGCAAGAGTACTTAAACAGTTTGATATGAAGCCTTCTATGAGGCGCAAGGGTAACTGTTATGATAATGCCCCGAGGGAAAGCTTCTGGGGGACGTTGAAAACCGAGATGGTCCATCACAGAAAGTATGCCACAAGAAAAGAAGCTGAGGTTGAGATCCGTGAGTATATAGAAATATTCTACAACCGCCAACGTATAAAGAAAAGGTTAGGTTTTTGTTCTCCGGCTGCTTTTGAGAGAAAATATCTTATTGAAAGGAACGTGGCAGAGAGGTTTGGTTTCCACTATTGACGACCTCAGGCTTAGCGCCTGAACACATCATAAGCTTCAGGTTTACATCAGATTTTGAGTTGCCCTTCGGATCATGATAGGCATTACTCTCTCGCCTATCAAATTTTATTTTTAATGTGTTCGTAGAGATTGCATCTTGGGCACGCCCCACCCCAATTTGCTTTTCCGATGGGTTGTTGTTCCCTTAATTCAGTACAGGCAGTTCCCAGTTAATCAGTGATTTTGCCTGATCCTGCAGATAGGCATTGGCTTTGGAAAAATGTTTATTACCAATTACCAATAAAAACCACGATGCGCAGATAAGGGGGATGGGTGAAGCTACTGCAGGACCAGGTGACGTGCATCCGGCAAAAGGTCTGGAATTCAATCAGACAATCAATCAATGATCCGTTTATTCTCTAATAAATCCAGAACTTCCATCAGCCTCCGTTTTGCCTTGTGCGTGGTTCGCAGGATCTGGAGGAGAGTCCGCCACTGTTCGAGCCGTCCTGTTTTCTGGTAGATATTGTGCATCTTGCGCAGATAGCCGGCAGCCACTTCATATGCCTTGGGTTTTACTAGATCGATCTGCCCCTCGGCCAGTTTTTTCCAGATGGCAAGTGAAATGTCAGGATGGGTCCCGGCAACTGCCGCAGCCACCTCTCTCCCCTTGCCGATTCCCCACCGGATCGTTTTCTGCTGCGTCTGGTAAAGCTGGACAACATCGTCGAATCGCTTTTCAAGGATGGCAATTTCAATGAGATTGCCCAGGTCGGGAAAGTCCCGACGGAACCTTTTGTCAGACCTGACAGCGACCTCAGGACTGGGCAAAGGCCATGGCTGTCCGGAGCTTCCCGCATCAGTCATGTCAGGACGCTGGCCGCTTTCCAGAAATGAGAGGGCTTCGGCACGAACAGTCGGCCAGCAACCAATCGCTTCAGCCGCCTTTTCTAATTCCAGATAATTGGCGGGGGTTGGATTATTGAAAAAATCCTGGGCCCGGTAGGCAGCAACCAGATCAAATTTATTTTCCTGCCAGGCAAGCTCGCGAAGTTTTTTCTGCAGACTAGCGGCGATGCCGGGGGCATTCTCTACCGTTTTTTGAAATCCCTTGACACACCACTCCCTTGCCTTGTCATAATTGCTGCTCTGTAAATATGTATCAACGAGTCGTTCATAGCATTGAGTCAAATCCGCCTCCCTTTCGAGCAGAGGAATAACTTTTTTCCGCTGACCACTTCGTTCAAGGGCCTCAATCAGCCAGTTCATCACCCTTTCCCGATGATATCCGCTTGAAAAGTTGTCCGGCATGTGAGCAGGCATAGTGTTAAGCCTTTCCTGGAGGCTGACTGCAACCTCAGCCCAGTCTGTCCGGCCATATATCTTATTTCGGATGAATTGTTCACAGGAATCGCTGATGGAATACTGGTCTTCAAGAAAGATATCGATCATCCAGAGCAACTGTTCCGGCCTGGACAGCGAAGAGACCTCTACCGCCTGAAAGACAATTTCCATGCAGTCCCCGATTTCATAAGCCACGTCACCATCGTCATGGGATTGTTCCACCTGCTCGTTGCCCCTTTGCCAGAGATCGCAGCCAAGTTCCACCACAATATCGGCATGCCCTTCTTTCAACAAGGCGGCGAACTGCTCCTTGATATGAGAATAGTCGGGGCTATTCCCCTCGTCATTCCAGTGGTTATTCCAGGCAGGCTCACCGGTCACCGCTTTGATTTCCTTCCGCAGGGCAATGGCAAGCTTATCAATTCTGCCGCTTCGCAGCTGATCGTCTTCCAGAATCTTCCGTTTGACCTCAGGATGACGGGCCGCAAGATCAGTCAACAGCACGATCAGCTCCTCCTTGCTTTTCTCACCCAGGATTCCGGCCACTGCCGGATTCTTTCCACCATCTGATCCTGACGACCCAACCGTGACCTCTTGGTCATCCGGATCATCCTCATCCAGGAACTCATCGTCGTCATCGGTTTCATCAAAAACGGCCAGATACAGGTCTCCCCGCTTATCCACCAGAGGGAGCTTCCTCCCTGCTTTTTCCTGTTCCAAGGCGGCCAGGACAACGGCCACGGCATGTTTGCAGGGCCCCCAATCGTATGGGCAGGAGCAGAACCAGTCGAGTTCACCATCTTCATCAGCCTCAACATTGGTGGCGTAATCCTCAGTGCCTGCAACCCATGCAATCAGCCCGCCGCTTTCGGTCCTGGCCAAGTCGGAGACATTCTTGATGTATGTCTTGCCACGGCCCATGATGGTACTGCCGGCCCACTGTCGCAGATCCTCCCAGGTCAGACTAAGTAATGATTCATTCATCGAATTCATCCGGCCTCCATAAAGGAATTCAATTTTCTACGCAACAAAAGTCACTACTTTGGGTATATCTGTGTAAAATGGCTGACAAATTCAAGATAACTGCTGCCGCCAATGGTTCTTCTCTGAATGGCCCGGTACACAGCGGCCAACACCTTAACCAGCTTCTCGGTAGGGACGTGCTCCAGTTCTTGACTGACAGCCTGGGAAAGCAACTGGTCCCCTGACGCTATGGCCAGTTCCGCCATTGGCTGCTTGTCATCCTTGAAATGATATTTGTCGATCATCCTTTCCACGAGGCGGGCCGCAGTCCCGTCATTGAAGTTTTTACTATCGGCTGCCCATACCATGCAGAGAAGTTTTTCGATATTTTCAGCAATTCCTTCAAGCTCAGGGGATTTAGCCATCTCCTCGGTGCTGAAATAGGGCACACTCCGGTAGTTCCGACTGGCCAAAACGGGACTGATAAAAGAACAGCCTTCGCATTTTTCCTGTTCACGAGTCTCACCGCAGCAGAGGCTACAGATAAAAGTCCCGGTACTCTTGCATTTCCTTTTCCCTTTCCGGGAATCACATACTGTGCATTTCGCCATATTACTTCACTCCGTTAGCTATAATGTTGCTACCGTCTCATCATGAAAAATCAAGATGCTCCATTCAGGATTCAACACGGGGGTAACAAGAATTTCCATTTTTCGCTGGGTTGTTGTTCCCTGTACTTAATAATGGCAGTTCCCAGTCAATCGGTGATTTTGCCTGATCCTGCAGATAGGCATTGGCTTTGGAAAAATGCTTGTTCCCAAAAAAACCACGATGCGCAGATAAGGGGGACGGGTGAACCGATTGCAGTACCAGGTGACGCTTTTTATCAATAATCGCCCCTTTTTTCTGGGCATAACTGCCCCACAGGAAAAACACCAGCCCGGAATGTTCTCTGTTCAGCGTTTGAATAATGACATCAGTGAAATGTTCCCACCCCTTTCCCTGGTGAGAAGCCGCCCTGTTCTGTTCCACGGTCAGCACACTGTTTAGCAGAAGGACACCCTGTTCTGCCCAGCTGTTGAGATATCCATGGTTGGCCGGAGTGATACCAAGATCCGCATGGATTTCCTGGAAAATATTTTTAAGGGATGGAGGAGGCGCTACCCCCGGCATTACGGAAAAGCACAAGCCGTGTGCCTGTCCCGGGCCGTGATACGGGTCCTGCCCGATGATCACCACCTTCACGTCCTCAAAAGGAAGCAGGTTCATGGCATTGAAAATATTTTTCCCTTCCGGGTAAATGATCTTTCCGGCCCCTTTCTCCTGGATCAGGAACTGTCTGAGGTTTTGCATATACTCTTGGTCAAATTCACCTCCGATCCGACTCTTCCAGGAAGGCCGTAACTGAACTCGATCTTGCATCTCAGACATTTCCCAACACCTTTGTGTGGTTATATTCCAACCCCATTATCCGCTCCCCTTACCCCAGCGGGTAAAGAATCTCTTGATTGACGCTGTCACACTCTCGCAGGAGTTCTGTAGAGAAGACAGTTTCCGATGCTTTGAGGGTATCGTCAAGTTGGGAAGGATGAATCGCCCCGACGATCGTGCTGGGCACAAAATCAAAACTGAGCGTCCATGCCGCCGCCATAGTGGCCGGAGCAAGCCCATGTTTTGTGGCGATGGCGGCATATTTTTGGGCCGCTGTTATCGATCGGTCGTTGGCGAATCGTCCGGCCTGCGCTTTCATCCTCGGATCTGGATCGGCCAGGTAATCCCCGTAGCGAAAACCGCCCCATTGCCTGCCGGGCGTATACTTGCCGCTCAATACCCCGCCGGCCAACGGCGAATAAGGGAGGAGGCCGACCTGCTCTTTTTTGCAGACGATGGCAATTTCGTCAAGGAAGCGTCGATTGAGCATGGAGAAGTTGTTCTGGATGCTCTCAAAGCGCTTGAAGCCCCGATAACGGCTGGTCTCCAGGGCCTTTGTCAAACCGTAGGCGTTCTCGTTCGATGTCCCGATATAACGCACCTTCCCGCTTCGTACCAGTTGATCGAGAGCTTCAAGACTCTCTTCAATGGGAACGACGGTATCGGGCCAGTGGACCTGATACAGATCGATGTAATCGGTCTTGAGCCTTCGCAAGCTCCCTTCGACGGCGGTGGTGATATGAAAGGCATCGATGGCAGTCAGACCGTGCCGCACCGGTGGCACGAACCAGCCATTGGCCGCCCCCGCGACTTTCGTGGCAAGGATTATTGAGTCTCTTGGCTTATCCGCCAGCCACTCACCAAAGATTGCTTCCGTGACCCCATACGTTTCCGCAGTCGGAGGAACGGGATAGACTTCAGCCATATCAAAAAAGTTGACCCCGCTGGCATAGGCTTTATCAAGGATCTCAAACGCTATTTTTTTATCGCATTTTTTCCCGAAGGTCATCGTCCCCAGGCAGATGTTGGAGACTCTCAGGCCGCTTTTGCCGATATAATTGTATTTCATAGAGGTACCAGGATTTTGCTTGAAAAGTTATGAATGGAAATTACCCTACCACCCGTATTCGGTTGATCGCGGCTGCCACCTCGTGCAGCCGGGGCAGAGCGAGTGTCCCGGTTTTCCAGGGCGACAAGATATCGAGCCCCTTTTCTTCCACATCTTTGAGAACCATCTTCAGGCCTTCCGTAAAATTTTCAGCCTTATAAATATAATTTTTGGCGTAATAGAGGATGATGAGGCCGATGGCCCTGGTCTGACCGATATCGATCAGCTGCTCCACTTTACTCAGATCAATCTCATGTCGACCATACAAAAGGGTGTCAACTCCGCGGGTCTCAATGGAGACATCCTTTTTCCCCCGCGCCGGATTTAATCGTCGAGCGTCCAGACGTCTTTCCAACTTTCTGACAATCGGGGGTAAACCGCTCGGTTTTTCTTGAACCTGTTCCTGGTCGACAAGACCATGCGCCTTGAGGGTGACATCCTCCGGTCTATAGGAATCCATCATGATGACCGTGTCGCTTACCGCAAAATAATCGCCGGAACCTCCCATGACCAGAATCGTGGATACCCTAAGCTCGTGATACATCTCTCTCACCCGACAAAGAAATGGCGTTATCGGTTCCTTTTCCTTGACCACCAGCCTCTGCATCCGCTCATCGCGAATCATGAAATTCGTGGCCGACGTATCCTCATCAATCAGGAGCAGAGCGGCATCATCTTCCAGGGCTTCAATAATGTTCGCTGCCTGGGATGTACTTCCACTTGCATTTTCAGTGGAAAAACTGGTCGTATTTCTCTCAAAGGGCAGCTGATCAATGAAGGGGCTGATATTAATATTGGAAACGACTCGATTGTCTTCAGCCCGGACCTTGACTGCTGTGGAATCGGTGGCAATCAGTTCTCTGCCATCGCCGGGGATATGGTTATAGACACCCCTTTCGAGGGCATGAAGGAGTGTTGATTTCCCATGAAAACCGCCGCCGACAATCAGGGTTACCCCCTTGGGAATTCCCATCCCCCGAACCTTGCCCCTGTTGGGCAAAACAAGCGTGCAGGCCAATGATTCCGGGGAAACAAAGGGGATCACCTTTTCTTTAAGAGGCCGATCATCAATCCCGCTTTGTCTTGGCAACAGGGAGTTGTCAGCCACAAAAGCGGCAAGATTGTTTGGCAACAACAGGCCACGTAAATAGTGCTGATCTTCAACTGACTCGACATGCCTTTGAAAGCTGCTTTTATCCAGATTCTCAAAATAAAGACCATGCAAGACAACCTCCGGGAGTTCCCTGAAAAACATCTCCTCCACTTCCCTTGCCATGATCGTTCGCCCTGCAGCAGGCAGACCGACGGTCAACCGTGCCTCGACACCTTCACTGTCTATCAGCACCGAGTTTCTGACCAGGATCTGCTGACCACTCGTTTCAATCCGGATCTCGCCACTCTTGCCGATCCCTCGATGCCCCTTCACCTTTGCTTGAATTGCCTTGGCAACGGCTCTTGCCAGAAAATCTTCCGCAGCAGTTTTCCGTATCTTGCCGGAGTAGAATTCAGGGGAAAGAAGAGCAACCGATGACGAGACATGAATGCTTATCCGCGAAGGCTGGGCAAAAGGATCACCCTGGATATGATCGAAAGTGAGCTTGTAGCCATTAAACTGATAGCTCCCCTTCAGTTCCTTATAGGCCTTGTACCCTCGCCCATCAATTTTTTTTAAAAGTGTTCGTAGACGTTCCATTGTGGTCACCACCCGCAAAAAAACATTTTTTATTCATCTTAAACAGAACTCGTTTAATCAGGGTAAGGAGTATACTTGCCTTCCTACCCAGTCGTATTTGGCGCTAACCCGCACCCGAGTCTTGATCCTATCCAGCTGGAAGATAGCCGGTTTATTTATTTAATGGCAAAGGGTCAATCCCCTTTGCCATGCTCATTCTGAGACAGCCCTGGCCATCAGTTGCGTGTCGCTATATTTGCGTTTTTGGCCTTATAAACATCATTATAGCCCCGAAAACCAAAAAACAGAATTTGTTATGTATGGTTCCTAATTGACTAGATTTCCAACACCTATTTATCCAATTTAATTTTCTTCATGGTTTTGACTTCTTCTCTGTTGAGAGAAACGACAAGACCCTTATCACTTATGTATGTAACTTCCTTATTTGTGATAGTTACATTATCTGTGGAAATCCGTCCCCCTGAAAAAAATTCTATCTCATAAAAATATTTTTTTTCCTCTCCTTTCTGACCCGCCTTTATATTTTTAAGCTGCTCAATTTTCTTTTCACTAAGAACTTCTTTCATGGCTCTTGTGACCTGCTCATCTGTAAATCTGCCATTTTTTTGTTCCGTCTGCTTAATTGGCATGCTGATTTTAGTACTTCTTGCGTCGCGATACTCCTGATCGTTAGGGAGAAATCCCCTTATCTGGGATGGTAAAATTGAATAAAAGCATGTACTCGATTCGGGGTACAATAAAAAATAGCCCGCTGCAACAAACAAAAGGCCTACGAAAGCCCATGCTGTTTTTTGCAGATTTCCGCCTTTTTTCTTCTCTGGTTGACTTTCAAATATCGCATATGATCTCATGCTGTTAAACAATTCTTTGCCATCCAATATCAAAATATTGTTAGCCTTTGCAAAGTCTATTGCATCTTTAGTGAACTCACCTGAAGTAACTACAAATCCACCTGTTGCTCCGACTCCAACCATAACTCCCAGCAGCTCCCGGACAACATTCACTCCGACCTTGTATGCTTTCCAATGCTTACATTGAATAAGATATTTTTCCATGCCTTTCGTAGCAATCAGATCAACGCCCCCATCTGCACCAGATTTTGTTTCTTCCACGCTGAACTGTCGACGCCGGAAGTATTCTCCTACCAAATATTCAAAATCTTGCCATGACATATTACCTAAAGAATTATGAGAAACGCTGCGAGATGTTTTGTCATATAACTTTGTTCTTTTAAAATTCAGAATTACAGAAGCCATTGATCCCAACAAAAATGCTACGGGGATTACAATCTGACCAAAGAACGCAAGAACGTGCAGCAAACCGGGGAGTACATTCTTAAAGATCCCATCTATCCCTGATGCTGTAACTGGCGGAAGCTCTTTTCCTGCATACGAGTGTAAAAACAAGAAGGAGACCAAGGCTAAAGAGACACCTACCCACCAGGGGAATTTTGATGTTATATCAGCAATGTCCTCAAAAATACTGTTTGCTCTACGGGCCATAACACTTTTGTACCAAATTATTGGTTGTCTAATAAGGGGTTTAGTAATTTCTGTGAAGCACGCATTTTAGCGTGTTTCACAGAATGATGGCATAATTTAAGGATACCTTGTTGGAATTATGGTATCAATTGCTTAACGTGGCAGGACCCAGTTCAGTTGAGTTTCACCGGCTCAAAAAATTGCTTTGTAGGTATTGGCTACAAGATGCACACTTCGGCTAATATCACCTGGCAAAATAAATAATTTGGGTACTCGCTTAAAATTGAACACTCGGTATAAACTATATATCTCTGAATTTTCTTTTGAGAAAACCACTTCATTTTCAGAAATATAAAATGGTTGGTATTTCCCACAGTTTGAAGTTTTCACCTCTATAAATAAATCTTTTTCATTTTCCGGGTTAAAAGACCGTATATCATAACCTGTGCCATCACCCCTCTCTTTGCTTGTCCACTCTACCTCTTTGGCAAGATCGTCACGGCCCAAAAAAGTGAGGCGGTTTCTTTCGAATTGGAGCGCAAATTCCTCGCCCCGTTCACCCATCCGTCGATTGCCGATCTCTCTTTCTGCAAAATTATAAAAGCGAGGTGTGAACTCTCGCGTCTCGGCTTGAGGTGGTAAAATGTTCTTTACAGGGGCAGATTCGAGCACATCCCTCCAGACGAACTCGTTGAACTGTGGCGGTTCCTGTTCGATAAATGAATCCACTTGTTTTTCAAGTACATGCCTGTCTTCGACAAGACGCATGAGTATGACATCTTTTAATTGCTGTTGGTAATTAAACGCGGGTTTGTATCCGGAGATATATGGGTATCCCAGTTCAATCATGATGGCGCTGATATTCTGGTGTTTGAATTCTATTGAGCCATCGGAACGGTTGTTCAACTTCGTTTGCAATTCTCGCCTGTGCTGGCTCTTGTTGTACCTTTCTCCCCTCAACTCAAGCTCCATCATTGCTAAATAATCCGCTACAACCGCTTCACACTCCAGCCAGTCCCATGCATCACCTAGGTTTAACAACGTGCGTTGCGAATCGAAATTGAGATTTCCCAAGAGAGAAGCTTTTAAATATTCTCGAACAACCGGACTGTGCAATAACTGGAACAGCGCTTCATCCAAATAGGCGTAAGCAACATTATTATTGAGCTCGCCTGGGCCGCTCACTGTGGATAATCTTTGGTAAGCTACGGCTCGCCCTGGTTTAGGTTGATGATGCCAAAAATTTTCACTTCGAAGATGGAAAAATGGGAGGTGTGGATTATCGCGATCGGTTTCAGTGCGATATTTATTGAAGTTGTGGCTGAAGCTCAGTCGTAAGTTCTGGTCAAAGAAAATCCGATTATTATTAATTGTTTTATTGGCGATCAGATCCATTACCGCCAACAGCATACAAACTTTATGGGGGCTGACGCCCCCTTTCTGGCGGTTCATGTTCAGTGCATTAAATTTATCGGCGTAAAACTCTAAGCTCATCTGAACACTCTTTTCTCAACTATGATGGTCTGCCATGTAACTCCTTCTCTTTTCAGCACATCTTCCAGAGTATTAGTAACTTCGACCTGCAAAGATTTAGTCTCGGCAAATTGAACAATCTCATCAGCCGGAACCTGATAAAATTCTCTTCCTTCAGAGTCCGGTCCTTGGCGGAGAGAGACAACCAGCAGAGAATCCTTAGCCATTAACCCGGTAAGTGTTTCCATGGAATCAATGCGCTGTTGATAAGGAAGATGCATCAAAACCCCACTCACCAGAATTAAAGAAAAACTGTGCTGATACGTTTGAAGCTTAGCCAAAATCGGCAAACAATCATTGATCCATAAAACCGGATAAATCCCAGTAGTTTTTTGGCCCAACTCAAGCAATACCGTCGCAGGTTCAACCACAATTACTTCCCATCCCCTTTTGGCCAACCAAGCAGCATCGCGACCGGAACCCCCACCAACGTCCAAGGCCAAACCGGGATTTTGGGGTAAATGCCTGAGCCAACTTGCATGAACCTTGTCCGGGTCCAAACTTTGATATTTATCAAATAACTGTTTGGCGTTATGGTTGTAGTAATTCAACATTTCTCATCAACGTCAAATTCGGGCTCACAATTCTTAATAACCGCCAACAAAATCATAACTAATCAATCTTACAACAAGAAGTCAATCGAGTTCGTGCCGCGTTTGGAATTAACCCGGTAGCCGACGGAGATAATAGCGTCCAGATTGTACCATTTTATATTCCTGGAGACCTTTCTCCCGCCCTCTTCTTGAACTGTTGCATTTTCTGCAACAGTTGCACGTTTTTCCAATTCCCCCGTGGAGTAAATCGTGCAAGTGCCTTGAAATCAGACCTGTCTATCGTCGGTCCTCATCGCCAAAAGTATAAAAGGCGGCAGGTTTGTCTGAATTTGCAATATGCATTTTTTGCATATTGCTTTCTTCGTCCAATTCCCCTTCCTTGAAGACATTCCGGATATGACGGGAGATAACAGACTGATCTCTCTGGAAAAGTTCCACCATTTGTGCCTGAGTCAACCAGACCGTCTCCTTCCCGAGGTGAACTTCAAGCAGGCTTTGCCCGCCCTCGGTCTGATAAATGACTATTTCACCGTATTCACTTTGCATATTACGCCGCCAAAGCCTCATTCCATTCTTCAACAATCATATTCAACTCATCGCCAAAAAACTGATGCACCATGTAAATCCACCTTCCTGGGCCAAGGGAGCATAATCAAAATCACCTCTATCAATTCAAGGTACCCATCAGCCACTGGCTCTTCTCATCGGTAGACATTATTGACTCATCCTTCCACAAAGAGGCGGACATAGTCGTTGAAGATAAAAAGACGGTCGCGTTTTCGGCCTGTGAGTTCGCGCAGAATAGTGTGTTCGCAGAAATCACTGATCAATTTGCTTGCCGTATTAGGCTGTGCATTCAACAAGGCCGTTACCTGTTTAATGCTGACCACAGGATTCTCATAGAGATGCCGGATAAGGGCCTGGGCGTTCTTTTGTCGGCGGACATGGAAGCACGGCAGAATTTCACGTTCGATACGTTCCTTAAGAACAATTATCTCTTTGAAGACCTGGATGGATTGGCTGGCCGTCTCCCGCACGCCGTACAGAAAGAACCTGAGCCAATCAATCAGGTTATGGTTGGTGCGGACGGCGGTCAAATGATCGTAATAATCGCCCTTGCGCTGTTCAAAGAAAAAAGAAAGATACAGGGCCGGTTTGGCAAGCAGCCCGAAGCTGACCAGATAGAGAACAATAAGCAATCGCCCAAGACGGCCATTGCCATCCAGAAAAGGATGAATGTTTTCAAATTGATAATGAATGATGCCGATCTTGACCAGATGGGGAACATGGATCTCTTCATTATGCATGAATTTTTCCAGGTCACTCATCAATTCCGGGACATGTTCATGATGCGGTGGAACAAAGGTGGCATTTTTCAGAGTCATGCCGATCCAGTTCTGGCTGGTGCGGAATTCCCCCGGCTGTTTGTGCTTGCCACGCACACTTTGCAAGAGGATGCGGTGGATATCCTTGATCAGGCGGCTGGAAAGCGGCAAGGTCTGCAGTTGGCTGATGGCTGCGTTGAGGGCCTGGATATAGTTTTGAACCTCCTGCCAGTCATCACGTTTTTCAGGATCAAGGTCCAACTCGTCCACCAGGGCTTCTTCCATATTGGTTCGGGTGCCTTCTATGCGGCTTGAAGTGGTGGCTTCCTTGGTGACATGCATTTTTATAAAAAAGTCCACATCGGGAATAAGCTGGGAAAAAGCATTCAGCTCGCCAAGCAGGCGGCTGGACTCATCCAGGAGGGTGATGATTTCAGGGGTGGAAATCTGCCATTCCAGATTGATCGGTTCAGGCAAAAAGCTCCGGTATTGGTACTGTTGTTCAAAACGACCGGAATGGAATTGGCTTATATCTTTTCTCAACATGTAAAGACCCTTTTGGAAATTTGATTACCACTCTTTCTCAGCCAAAGTTAGTAAACGATCTGGCATAGGAGGTGTTCGAACTGCTACATAGGCCAACCGTGGTAGCAGGTTTTGCAAATCAAAGCGACGATTAAAGCGATATTGAAATTCTGCAAGATATCGTGGGATATGCTTTGGTTGGAATGTATGAAAAGTTCCCCTTAAAGAATTTTTCAAATTTCCGAGTATCGTATTAACCCATTTGAAGGAAGGATGCTCTACTGCTTTTTTCCCTCCTCCAACGACATGTCGCTCATGGGAACAGTTGGCTTTTTCAACAGCCTTAAAACAGGCGAGTCCGTCGGAAACAACGTTTGAATGAGGAGATAGATGATGATTGCTCCAACGTGCAATTTCTGTCAATTGAAACCCTTTGATTCTTGAAAGTTTCATGCAATATGGCTTGCCATCATGTGTTTCAATGGCTGCCACAAAAGGAGTTTTACCTGCGGCCCCACGACCTCTTTTACCAGGCGCCCGTTTGCCACCAAGATAGGAGTCATCGATTTCAATGCGGCCAGTAAGTTTTTTAGTGCTGTCATGTTCAAGCATGACTTGCATTAATTTGTGTTTCAACCGCCAAGTGGCATTGTAAGAGGCACCGATGTGGCGGGAAAGCTCTAATGCGGAAATGCCATTCTTACCTTGAGTCATTAAAAACATTGCAAGAAACCATTTGGTTAAAGGCAAATTACTGGAGTGAAAGATCGTCCCAGCAGTAACAGATGTTTGAAAATGACAACGATGGCATTGAAAAACGTTTCTTTTCTTGATTTCACAGTATGTTTTATTACCACATTTTGGACAAATGAAGCCATTGGGCCAGCGAAAACGGAATAGAGCTGAACGACATTTTTTTTCAGATCCGTATTGGTCCATGAAATCTAGGATACTCATCCCTTTTTGAAATTGAATTTTATTTTTGGCCATGTTGCTACCTCCTATTTTTAAGGGGTTGCGTTCTTACATCTACAATATAAGCATGGCTGTAAAAGAGTGGTAATCAGATTTGGAAATGACATTTCATTTTTTTATGTCAATTGCATGGGATCAATTTGACATAGCGTGGGGGGTTATGTCAAATCAAAAGCGGTCGAAATTTCAGCTGCAAATTTATCATGCCGCCAACTGAGAAACAAATCAAGAAAAACAAAGGCCACAGGGATGGAAACCCTCGCGGGTGATAGCCTGGGCCACCGGCCTCATAAAATTATGGGATGCAAAGCCCCATTTGAGGTATTCTTTGCTTAGACGATACGCTATACTGCATCATCACTGGGAGTTGCACTTATAAGGGATGTAGAATTTGCTGACATACCATTTTACTTGGTAGGGTGCGCCGTGCGCACCGTTTGTGCTATCATCCTACCTGGGCATAAAACAACAACGGTGCGCACAGCGCACCCTACTAAAAACGGTATTTTAATATTTTCCAAGCCCCTAAGTGCAATCTGCCAAAGCTACAATTGTATACAAAATCCAAAACCCCGGAGACCAGTAATGAAATCCGTTCATGTTCGCCTTATTCAGATAGCCTGCCTGGCGCTTCTGACATCCTTGACTCTTTCCGGCTGCAGCAACGGCGAGGAGACCGCGACCCAGCCCCCCTCTTCGCCGCAGGAAAAGGTTACCAACGTCGCACTGAGCACGGTAGTCCGACAGGACATACAGGAGACCTTCACCCTCCCCGGCACTCTGGAGGCCTGGGAAGATCTGACCCTGGCCGCTGAGATGGCCGGCCCGGTCCGCTGGATCGGCCCCAAAGAGGGCGATCGACTGAAAAAAGGGGAAGCCATCCTGCGCATCGATCCTGAAAGACGCGAGGCTGAGCTGGCCCGCGACCAGATTGAGTTTGAGCTGCAGCAAAAACACCTGGAGCGCCGCCGAACCCTGTTTGAGCGCGAGCTGGTCAGTCAGCAGGAATTTGAAGATGCCCGCAAGACCTTCGAACAGGCCCAGGCCCAGCTCCGGCTCTCAAAGGTGGCTCTCGACAAAAGCACCCTGCGCAGCCCGGTGGACGGCATTCTCGACCGGCTACTGGTGGATCGGGGTGAGTACGTTTCCGACGGGGACCCGGCAGCGGTTGTGATGCAGGTCAACCGGCTGCGGGCCTTGGTCGATGTGCCTGAGAAGGAGATCCAGGGCTTGGCCGTGGGCGGGAAGGCCCGGATTTTCGCAGCCCCGGTACGGGGAGAGAGTGGCCCGGGACTGGACGGCGAGATCATCCACCTCTCTTACGGGGCCGATCCCGCCACCCGCACCTATCTGGCCAAGATCGCGGTGGACAACAGCACGGAGGCCCTGCGCCCCGGGATGATCGTTCAGGTCGGCTTTACCCGCCGGGAACTCACTCAGGTGATCGCTGTCCCCCTCTATGCCCTGGTCGATCGCGACGGGGTTAAGGTGGTCTATATCGAAGAGGGCGGCAAGGCGCTGCTGCGTCCGGTCAAGGTCGGCCCCATTGTCGGCAATCTGGCTGTGATTGAAGAGGGGCTCGCGCCCGGGGAGCACCTCATCGTCAAGGGTCAGTATCTGGTCAAGGATGGTGCCTCCGTGCTTGAGGAAGGAAAGTGACATGCTGATTTCCAATGTTGCCATCGGACACCGCAGCACCATTTTCGTCTTGATGCTGATGTTCATCGTGGTCGGGGTCTACAGCTATATCACCCTGCCCCGGGAGTCGACCCCGGACATCACCATCCCCTACGTCCTGGTGAGCACCACCTATGAGGGGGTGGCGCCCTCGGACATCGAGACCCTCATCACCCTGCCCATTGAGCGCAAACTCAAGGGCCTCAAGGATGTGAAGGAAATCCGTTCGCTGAGCGCCGAGGGTTCCTCCTTGATCACCATCGAGTTTACCCCCAAAGTAGACATCGACAATGCCCTGCAATGGGTCCGCGACAAGGTGGACCAGGCCAAGGGGGATCTCCCGGATGACCTGGAAAACGACCCCTCCATCCTCGAAATCAACCTCTCCGAATTCCCGATTCTGATGCTGGCCGTTGCAGGCGACGTCGAGGAGTCCGTGCTCAAGCGGGTGGCGGAGGAACTGGAGGACCGGATAGAGGCGATTCCCGGTGTGCTGGAGGCAAATCTTATCGGCGCCCGTGAGCGGGAGATCCGCGTGGAATTCAACCCGGATAGGATGGCCGCCTACAAACTCTCCTTTGCCGAAATTCTCCAATCCGTCCAACGTGAGAACGTAAACATTCCCGGCGGCAGCCTTGATCTCAGCCAGGGGAAATATCTACTGCGGATCCCCGGGGAGTTCACCGACCCGGCCGAGGTAGACACCTTGATGGTGGCGATCCGCGACGGCCGGCCAATTTACCTCACGGATGTGGCCACGGTCCGCGACACCTTTGAAGACCGCACCAGCCACGCCAGACTCAACGGTCGCAACAGCGTGACTCTGGCGGTCAAGAAGCGGACCGGCGAGAACATCATCGCCGTTGCCGACCACGTCTTCGCCCTGCTTGAGATCGCTCGGAACCAGATTCCCGAGGGGGTCGAGATTTCCGTCACCCTGAACCAGTCCAAGGATATCCGGCGCATGGTTTCGGATCTGGAGAACAACATCCTTACCGGTCTGATCCTGGTGGTTGTGGTTCTCTTTTTCTTCCTCGGGCTGAACAACGCCCTCTTCGTCGCCTCGGCTATTCCTTTTTCCATGCTGCTCTCCTTTGCCGTCCTTCAGGCCCTGGGGATCACCCTGAACATGGTGGTTCTCTTCAGTCTGATCCTGGCACTGGGGATGCTGGTGGACAATGCCATCGTCATTGTCGAGAACATCTACCGGCACATGCAGGAAGGCAAGGACCGGGTCAGCGCATCCAGGCTGGCGGCGAAAGAGGTCGGCTGGCCGATCATCACCTCGACTGTGACCACCCTGTGCGCTTTCGGGCCGATGATGTTCTGGCCGGGAATAATGGGTGAGTTCATGAAGTACCTGCCGCTGACCCTGATCATCGTCCTGAGCTCATCGCTCTTTGTCGCCCTGGTCATTAACCCGGTGCTCTGCGCCTCCTTCATGCGCATCGGCCATAACAATAAGAGCGATGGCGGCGATGAGTCCCGCGTCCTCCGCGGCTATCGCTGGCTGCTGGAGAGGTCGCTTGATCATCGCGGCCTGGTGGTCGGCGGTGCGATTCTGCTGATGGTTTTGATCGTCGCCAGCTACGGCCTGCTCGGTCACGGAGTGGAGCTCTTCCCCGATTCCGAGCCGAACCGGGCCTTCGTCGAAATCAAGGCTGCAGAAGGGGCCAATCTGGAGACCTCAAACCAACTGGCCCTGACGGTGGAGAAGGTCGCCCGCCAGGAAGCGGACCTGGAATTCGTCACCGGCGAGGTTGGCGTTGCCGCAAGCGGCGAGGCAAGCGGAGGATCTGCGGGGCAGTCGCATCAAAGCAAAATCTCCCTGGACTTTGTCGACCGGCATGAACGCCACGACGATTCAAATAGTGTGCTGGGCCGTATCCGCAAGGCGCTGAGCTCCATGGCCGGGGCGGAAATAAAGGTGGAGAAAGAGAAGCATGGCCCGCCCACAGGGCCGCCGGTCAATATCGAGATCAGCGGTGAAGAGATAGGCATCCTGGGAGCACTGGTGGAGCAGTCCAAGGCCCTGATCAAGGATGTCCCCGGCCTGGTCGATCTCAAGGATGATTTTTCCAAGGCCAAGCCCGAGATCCGGGTGCTGGTGGACCGCAACAAGGCGACGCTGCTGGGGCTCTCCACCGCGGTAATCTCCACCACTGTCAAGGCCGCCATCAGCGGCAGCAAACTCGGGATCTACCGTGACGGCAAGGATGAGTATGACATCGTGGCCCGCCTGCCAGAACCACGTCGCCAGAACCTGTCTGATATTGGCAGTCTGCTCATTCCCACCATGACCGGGGCTCCGATTCCCCTCTCCACTGTGGCCAGGATCGAACTGAGTGCAGGCTTTGGCGCAATCCGCCACCTCGATCAGAACCGGGTAGTGACCATCTCCGCCAACACCTTCGGTCGCAACAGCAACGAGGTGTTGAAGGAAGTGCAGAGCCGCCTGGCCACCCTCGATCTGCCCGCCGGCTACACGATCATTTTCTCCGGCGAGCAGGAAGAGCAGCAAGATGCGACCGCCTTTCTCGGCAAGGCATTTGTGGCCGCGGTCTTCCTCATCGCCATGGTGCTGCTCGCCCAGTTCAACTCGGTGCGCCAGATGCTGATTGTCATGAGCTCCGTAATCCTCTCACTGACCGGGGTCTTCCTCGGCCTGATGGTGACTGCGACCCCCTTCGGCATCATCATGACCGGCATCGGGGTCATCTCTCTAGCCGGGGTGGTGGTCAACAACGCCATCGTTCTCATCGACTACATCAATCAGCTGCGAGCAAGGGGGCTGGAGCTGCGCGAGGCCTTGATCCGGGCCGGATTGGTACGCTTTCGCCCGGTCATGCTCACCGCCGTGACCACCATTCTCGGTCTGCTCCCCATGGCCGTGGGGGTGAGTTTTGACTTCCGTAATTTCGCCTGGGAAATCGGCGGCGAATCAGCCCAATGGTGGGGCCCGATGGCAGTGGCGGTAATTTTTGGTCTGGCTGTGGCAACCTTGTTGACCCTGGTAGTCGTCCCCGTGCTCTACTCCCTGTCGCAGACCTTTTCCTTAGGGAGAAGCCAACCTGAGCTGGATCAAGCAAAATGACGCTATAAAAAGGGCGCCAAGCAATGAGTTCAATATCGAGTAAAGGCTATGACAGGATAAAAGAGTAAAGGAGAGGTTGCCGGAGATCGGAGTCAATGACTTCGATCTCCGGCAGGTGCTAATCCGACTTAATCAGCTTTAAAAAATTCTTCTTTGGCTGCACCGCATTTAGGACAGACCCAGTCTTCCGGAACGTCTTCCCACGCGGTCCCAGCCTCCACTCCATGTTCATAATCTCCTTCTTCAGGATCGTAAATATAGCCGCAAGGGCATTCCCACTTTTGCATGACACGCCTCCTTTTGAGAATAGATGAATAAATTCAAAGTTATTTTATAATTCTAAGGTTTATTTCGCTTCCTTAAGAAGATGGTACCTCAACAAATGACCACATCAATCTCGGCAATTTTTCTCCGATGGAACCTTGCACAGGTAATGGAGATTGAAAAGATCATATTCCATCTCGGCAATCTCAATCTGCTCAAAACCGGCTTCTCCGAGCAGGGCTTCTGCCTTTTCCCGCCCCCACATCATTCCCAACCCGCTGCCCTTATCGTTCAGTCCCACCGGCAGACAGTGCATCAGGCTCACGGTATAGAGAAAAGGCCCCATGGGGTGATCCATATTGTCAGCCTGGTTTGACCTGGCTTTAATCTCAATCATTGAAAACATCCCGCCAGGAGCCAGCATGTGCCTGACTCCCTTCAAAACGTCCAGCGGATGGCTTTGATCGTGGATGGCATCAAAGGCACAGATATAATCAAAGCGGCTGAAAAATTCTTTTTTTCCGTTGATTGCTGCCGCATCGAGCACCTTGTAAACCGCGTTGCCGATGCCTGTCTCCTGCGCCGCTTCCGCAGCTTTCCTGACCGCATCCTCGTGGTTGTCAATGCCAACAAAGGTACTTTTGGGGAAGGCCCTGGCCATAAGATTCATCGCGACGCCATGGCCGCAACCCAGATCACAAACACGTATGCCGTCGGTGAGACGGGCAAGCAGTTGTCCATTGTCAACGGTTGGCAGAAACTTGTCGATAAGCACATTTTCATGTTTTGCATCTGAAAGTTCAGCCATGAATGCCTGAAAATCAGGATAGCTTGAGAAGGGAACCCCTGCCCCGCTTTTAAAGGCAGTGCTGACAGAGTCCATGGCACAGGATGTCAGGATCGGAATTTCCTGGGTATAAACCCCCATATTCATGCTTCCTGCCTTGCGGGTCAGGAAGGAAGCATGTTCGGGTGGCAGAAGATAGGTGTCTTCTGCGTTTTGCTCACTGAATAGTTCAATGATCTTGCCTGTCACCATTATCCCCAGCCATTCTTTGAGATACCTGGGATGGAGTCCTGAAGCGGAAGCGAGCTCTGATACCGTTACCGGTTTGTTCAGATCTTCAAGGATATCGAAGATCTGATTTTTGTATCCTATGGCCATGGCAAGATTTAAAGCACCATAGTTGAGAATCTCAGTCATCCTTTGGGCAAAATCACTCATTTTCTATTTTTTCGTTTTCTTTTCCATTACTGCCTGAGACCAGGACAGGGCGGCCATGGCCTGGGGAAAGCCTATCGTTGTAATCAGAAGCAACAGGGTGTGAGAGATCTCCTCGGGACTTGCTCCTACCTCCAGTGCCCTGCGAGTATGGGAAGATACCGATCCTTCCGACTGCATCGCAGCTGCGGCCGCTAACTGGATCAGATGAGTGGTCTTCTCATCGAGGGGGCCGGCCGTGCGCAGTGTTGAGCCAAGACTTGCAACGACTGTCATAACCTCAGGAAACTGTTTGCTCACTTTCTTGTGAAACGACGGTTTGTTTTTCTCAGACATTAGATGTCTCCTTGTTTTAGGTGCTGTAAGGTGGATAGCCTGAAAATATTTTCAGCCCCCCACCATACTTGAAATTACAGTTTACCAGATTTTCCTGACTTTGCCTGCTTGATATCTTCTCCAATCTCTTATGCAAAAGCAAGGTGTTCAGATTGCATCAGCACAGCAATGGAAAGACCGTGATTTTTCCGGCAAAAAACTGCGCGAGTTGACAGTTCATCACAAAGACCATAATTACAAGAACAATCCACCCGATGGCAGCAACTGGGAGCTGTTATGTATCTACTGCCATGACAATGAGCACTCCCGCTCCCTGGACGCCGAATGGCTGCCCACTCAAAATTCAGATGCAGAAAAGAAACCAACCGCCACCCACACCCCTTTCGCAGATCTCATGAACCAGTTGCGTACGCCCGGTGACCATGCAGAGAAGGACAATACAGAATAAGTGATCTGACAGCCTTGCGTCCAACCGTGTCGGCTAAACAAGGACACTCCCCATAGAGTCGCTCATCGTTATGCGGCTTTACTGATTATCATTCCAGGCTCGGAAAAAAAATCGTGGTCACAGCAGGTCATTAACTGCCAGGGTACGAATCAGGAGATATCACCACAGAACGATGACCTTTTTACCATCCTGCATGGCCGCGCGTATTTTTTCCATATGCCGCAAGGCAGCGATCTCTCTTTCTATATTTCCCTGACGGACAGACAGTTTTTCGGCAAGTTCGGCAAGGCTCAATCCACCTGTTTTTTTTATCAAGTCGATGATCTTCTGCTGGAGGCTGCCACCATGTTCGGTTGTATCTCCTCGCTCTTTGGAAAAGCCAGCGCTGCGTACAGCCCAGGGATCACAGGTTCGCGCCGGAGACAAGGCATCCATGTAGCAGTCATCGCACAATAACTGTCCATGAAAATCTCTTCCCTCACCCTCTTCAATCTCTACCTTACAATTTTCTTTTTGACACAACATGATCAACTCCGTTTCCTAAAAGTTTAAAGATTCAAATTTTCCGTTTGCAGTTTGCAGTTTGCAGTTTGCAGTTTGCAGTTTGCAGTTTGGAAGATCTGCCCCACTATCAGCACCGCAACCGTTATTGTTCGAAGTATTTCTCTGTTCTGAGGCAGAATTTAACGAGCACCAACATGACCGGCACCTCAATGAGTACTCCGACTACAGTTGCCAAAGCTGCACCGGAGGAAAGACCAAACAGCATTGTTGACGTGGCGATTGCAACTTCAAAATGATTTGACGCTCCAATCATTGCCGCCGGGGCTGCATCCTGATATGGCAATTTCAATAGTTTGGCGGCACCATACCCAAGACCGAAAATAAAGATCGTCTGGATGAGAAGCGGAATGGCAATCCAGACAATAGTCAATGGGTTGTGCAGAATAACATCCCCCTTGAAACTGAACAGGAGAACAAGGGTTGTCAGCAGAGCGATAATGGTCAGTGGGGTGAGAACATGTAAAAACTTTTCCTGAAACCACTCCCTACCTTTTGTCTTGATAATCCATCTTCTTGAGATGTATCCGGCCACAAGTGGCAATGCTACATAAATTGAGATGGAGAGCGCCAGGGCCTGCCAGGGCACAGGGAGTCTACCGACCCCAAGCAGAAAACCTCCTAAAACACCATACAGCACCAGCATAGTCAGAGAGTTGATGGCAACCATAACAAGTGTCAATCCATCGTTGCCTCTCGCCAGATAGCCCCAGACCAGAACCATTGCCGTACAGGGAGCAACTCCCAAAAGAATGCAGCCGGCCAGGTAACTGCGCCACAGCGGTATTTGCAACAGTTTCACCCCTTCAGACAAAACCACGGTTCCGGCCCCATATTGAGCGCCTACCGTTAAGTCCAGTCCAAAAGGCATTTTTACCAAGTCTGTGGCATCCGGGCCGATAAATTTATTTAACAAAACCCCTAGAAATAAAAGAGCAATGCCGTACATGGTAAATGGTTTGACGGCCCAATTAATAAACAGAGTTAAAAAAACAGGTTTACCGCTTTTGCCGGCCTTAATAACCTCGCCGAAATCTATTTTCACCATGATTGGATACATCATGAAAAACAGGCAAATAGCGATAGGGATGGAAACTACAGGCGCTCCGTTGACGGAGATAGACATGTTGTCGAGTGTTTTTGCTAAATCGGGCGCTATCTTCCCCAGGAGGATGCCGCCAACTATGCACAGCCCAACCCACAGGGTGAGATATCGCTCAAAGATACTAGTCATGTGTCGATCTTGTACTGGAGAAATTTCAGCACTCATTCAAATTATCCTCCTGCAGGTAAAGATAGCCGTAAACATTGATGATAATTTCATCTTATTTCTGTTTATTTGACTGTTTCATTTCAGATTGACCAAATCTGCCAACAGTTTTGTCTTTTTTCCGCTTCTCACTATATGCTGTCTCATTCAACTCTGATTCCTGCTTGAGCTTCACATAATTCCCATAATGTTCCGGCTGCAGTTTACCGTCTTCTATTGCCTGCAGGACTGCGCATCCAGGTTCTTTGGTGTGGCTGCAATTGGTAAAGCGGCAACTGAATGATATTTTTTGAATATCATCGAAGATCTCATTGATTCCTTCGCTCACACCAAAAGTGCCGATCTCTCGCATTCCCGGCGTATCGATAAACATGGAGCCCTGCTCAAGAACAATAAGTTGCCGACGTACAGTTGTGTGTCGGCCTTCTCCGGAATCACTTACTGTTCCTGTTTTCAAGGTATCCTGGCCACTAAGTTTGTTAATGAGCGTTGACTTGCCAACTCCCGAGGAACCTAGGAGACAGTATGTTTTCCCAAGGCTCATAAGCTCTTTGATCTGGTCCAGACCAGCTCCGGTTACATTGCTGACAATAATAATTCTGGTGCTGATCCCTCCACGACGAATCAGCAGGATTAATTGTTCCAGTTCATCAGCAGTCACCAGATCTGACTTGGTCAGAACGAGCAATGGTTCAACATGACCTTCTTTGGCCATCACAAGATAGCGCTCCAATCTGGCCACATTAAAATCGTAGTGACATGATTGAACGATGAAGGCGACATCGATATTGGCCGCGATCATCTGCAACTCAATGTTCTTGCCGGCAGATTTCCGATGAAGAAAGGATTTTCTTGGCAGAACCGTATGGATACTTGCGGAATCTTCAGAATCATAATGCACACAGACCCAATCACCGACGCAAGGCATATTCATCGTCGATTCGGTCGAGTTCAGGAATTTACCTGTTGCCCTGGCGGGGACTTCCCCCTCTTCATTTCTGACGACATACCAGCCTCGATCAACCGCCGTTACCCTGGCAATTCGCTGTTCGGGCAGACATAGTTTACTGGCCTGATCTTGAAACCAAGGATCGAATCCCAGTCTGCTCAATTCCATGGGGCTAATTCCCATTTTTGGGCCTGATTTTGCATACAATCACTCAATTTTGGGTACTACGTATGAAGGGATGAAAGAAAAAGGTGGTCAGGTTTGCATTATTGTGTTCATTATTTCAAACTAATCTATACGAGAAAGGCCTTTTAGCAAACAATTCGTTAACTAGTCCCTGCCCACAAATGGTCTTTTTGTCCGATCTCTTTATGACTAAGCAGGATGCCGGTCGATCCAGCATTAGGGGCTACGTTCTCAGGTAGGTAAAATGCGCTTCTTCGGGATTAATGGACGTGCGGGATAAGATGGACAATATTTTTATTTCATTGACGATTACCTGAATTTACCACTTTGTCAGCTCCAATAATTAAAGCCCCCCATTTCCCCCACAAATAAAACCACCGACATTATAGGGGTTATATATGGAGAAAAGGTTATAAATACCGTTGCAAAAATTTATGCATCCGACTGCACCGAGGCCTGAAAGCTGAATACAATCTACGGCGCATGCGGTAGAATCCCAACGGTCTGTACCCAATCGACAACCCCAGAACATACCAAGGCTCCCCATCACACCATAAATGTTTATTTTTTTAAATATATAAATATTCTTTAAGTCTCCATCGCCAACTACCATGCCTGACCCATCATGATACCCCCTGGTTATTGTTTGATTATAAGTCGTTGGCGTTATAACCTGTCTGCCTACATTGGGCATGATACCAGAAATACCCACAGCATACTTATTGGAAAAAGTCTTGCCCACAAGCACATCACTGGCCACAGCATCGCCTGTGTTCTTGTTACAACCTATAGGCACAATCATAAACGAGCCATGGTCGGCAGCAAAAACAGAGCAAGCAAAAATACAACTTGTTACCAAAAGGATAATGGATACAACTCTCTTCATCCTTCGCTCCTTCGTTAGCGCCTACCCATAAGTGGTCTTTTTGTTCGGTCTATGCGTCATTCTCAAAAAAAATAATGGGAATATCATTCATATCCGTGACAGATTTCAACCAGCAACCTCTTCCTGGTTGTTCACATAGACGACCAGTGGTTCCTGTATCCCGATATATTTGGAGAAGCTATCCAGGCTCTGAATCTTCGCCCAACTAACCTCTTCATCCTTTCGAACAAGCACCGCTCCGTCTTTGGCCAAGGCATCTTCCGCCATGACCATACCCGGCATCAGGTCCTGATAAGGAATACGGGCTATATTTCCATGCCGGGTCCATCCCTCATATTCAGCCAGAACCGATAGGAACTCAGGATCATAAAGATATTCACTCTGGAGAACAGCCAACGCGGAAGAATGGGACTCTCCCTGACCGAGTAAACGATCATAGGCAAGGGCAATCTGCAATATTTGAGCACCAGCCCGCACCTCGTCATGAATGAGGGCCTCATGCTCTCCATCCCACTTTTCCTTCGGGGGCATCTGCATGCCGATGATCGCCGCAACTTTTTCCAAACGCGGAATCTGACTGATCAGCTTCTCAGCGACCTGTGGATGATTTTCACACATCTGCATCTCTTCTGCACCTAAGGGAACGCCAGCATGATATTTTTCCAGGACATCTCTGGGCAGGGTGACACAGCCGACCTGAGATAAAAGGGCAGCAATCTCTATCTGCCATTTTTTACCAATTGCTAACCGCTCCGCCATATAAACTGCTATCTCGCGCAACCGATAGCTGCTGCGAAACGCTGAGGGATTGGCAAGACCTAAAAGTTCACAAAGGACCTTGATGCTGTTTTTCAAGGTATTATTGAGCAGATCTCGTTCCCCCTGCAGCAATTCATATTGCCTCAGCCCTTGCTGCAAGGCAAACTCAAGTACTGAAATGGTACAGGGCTTGGTAAGAAATCGAAAAATATGACCGGTATTCACGGCCTCAATTGCGTTCTCCAAATCCGCATTCCCAGTGAGTATGATTCTGATCGTCTGCGGATAAAGGGATTTCACCTTGGACAAAAGCTCAATTCCGCCCATCCCCGGCATAGACATATCGGAAACAACCACAGCACAAGGTCCTTTTGTCTTCAGGATCTGGAGTGCTTCCTCTCCACTTGAGGCTGTCCAGAGTGAAAAAGAGTTTCGTAATTGTCGGCGCATAGACTCAAGGACATGGGATTCGTCATCCACAAAAAGAATCGTTTTGGTAATCATGGTCTGGCTCTCCGGAGAAAATAATCAAAATACGTGCAATTAAAAAATGAGGTGAAAATTTATACCAATCTGTCACACATTAAAGCTGAAAGCAAACTCAGTTTACTGTATTTCCTCTTGTGGGCGACCTTCATTCCTGCAACAAATCAGTTTTCCACAGAGTAGAAAAAACATGAAAAGATTCTGGCGAAAGAGGATGAAACAGATAAAAGAGAGATTTAATGATAAATAAAGAGAAGAATCCTCTCACCTCAATGAGAAGCCACGTCACCGATCAGAACCTCGACACGATTTCTGCCCTTATTCTTCGCCTGATAGAGCGCATCGTCCACCCTTTTCAGGAGTGACGTCAAATCATCCTGTGGTTCAAACACAGTGACCCCAAAACTGACCGTCAGTGTGTCCACCTTATCGAAGTGATAGCTGGCTATTGCCAACCGCAGTTTCTCGGCCGTATTTCTGGCGGACTCGATGTCCGATTGCGGCATCAGCACCATGAACTCTTCTCCTCCCCACCGCCCCACAATATCAGAAACGCGGATATTTTCCTTAACCAGTCCGGTGATGGCCAGCAACACATAGTCACCGACATCGTGACCGAAAGTATCATTCACGCACTTGAAATAATCGAGATCGTACATGGTCAGCGCCATGGGAGTGCCATACCTCTTGGATTGATCCATTTCTCTCACCAGGATCGAAGTGAACTCCCGGCGGTTGGCAATGCCTGTCAGGCTGTCGGTGGTAGCGAGAAGGTATATTGCCTCCTCATCCCGTTTGCGTTGGGTAATGTCCATAACATAGATGCGAATAAGATTAACATCATGAACGTAGGAGATATGCAGTTCATACGTCGCTTTGCCTATCTTTACCTCATCGACGATCTCTCCTCGCTCTTTACCTTGCCGCAAGGCGTTAATCTGCTCCGCCGTGCTATGCAGTAGAGGATGTGACTGCCCAAGCGCACCCAACTTGGGGAATAAGTTCTCAGCTGCCGGATTGAGATAGGAGATCTCCCCGGCAGCGTCAAGTTCGATCACCGGACTGGGATGCAACGTGGGGAATGAGGCCAGACGGATAATTTCCTCCTGCACCTGTTTACGCTCAGTGATGTCGCGATCTATGCCACGATACCCGGCAAATTCGCCGTTCGAATCAAAAAAAGGGACCCCACAGCTCTCCAGAACCACCAGCCGACCATTCTTATGAAGATTTATATTCTCCAGTGCGACGATAGGCTCCCGTTTTTTGATAATTTCACCGAGAACTTCGGCGACGCGTTGCCCCTCTTCCGGCGACATTAAATCAAAAGGCGACTTACCCAGTAGCTCTTCCGGTGTATACCCAAGCATGGTTTCGACCCTGGGGCTGACATAGGTATAGTTGCCGTTCTGGTCCATCTCCCATATCCAATCGCTCGTCGACTCGACCAAGGCACGGTATTTCTCTTCGCTCTGCCGCAGTGCTAAAGATGTTCGCTTCCGGGCGGTAATATCACGCACAATGCACAACCCATAGGGCTTATCGAGATTAACAAATCCCACGCTGACCTCTACAGCGAAGATTGAGCCATCCTTGCGCCGGTAACTAGTTTCAAAGCGCGCGGCTCCCGATTTCAGTTTCTGCTCCTCGATAAATTTATAGCCCTCGGGGTTCAATCCAGAATCGATATCGCAAAGGCTCATGGACAGAAGTTCTGCCCTGCTGTAGCCAAGATCACGACAGGCAGTCTCATTCACATCAAGAAATCGGAGTGTCAGGGGATCGATTACCTCAATGGCATCGCTGGAATGATCCAGCAATTTGCGCAAGAGACTGAGTTCGACATTCGCCTTGTGCAGAGCATCTGCCTCAAGTTTGGTCTTGGTGAGGTCATCCATTTGGGGTTTCCTTGTTCTTCCGGGTGACACAAAATAGATTTTTTCAGACAAGAATAAAATTCTACAAGCTTAGACTAACAAAATAGCAAACTGCAAGTCAATGGATATTGATTTCAATACCTTTTTCACCTGGAAGCCATGATCGCAACTGTTACTTCCGTATTGTTATCGTTTTATGATAGGATAAATGAGTATCTAATTCTGTGATACTGTAGATGGCCATCAGAGAGCAAGCCACCGTGTCTATGTTAAAGTGTAAACAAGGGCGGTACAAACTGCGATCAAGGGGATGGATATAATGTTTATTCCAGAAGGGTACCCAGGACGGATCCTCAGTGGGTCGTACTCACAGGCCTTACGTGAGCACGTGCAGCGCAGTATCGAACGGCTTGAGAATTTCGAGCGGCTGGCCCTCGCTCCCATGGTATATGTGGCAGCCTGGCGGGAGCAGGAAAAGGTAATCTGGTACGAATTTGTTGGCCAACGTTTTCTCAGACTTCTGGACTGCCCAGGTAACCAGGCCGCGTCCCGTTTCCGTTCCCTGGTTCTTGACCAACGAACCTACAGCTCCCATGTAGGCGATCTGGACGTCCATGAGGTGATTATCCCCTCTGACCACTTACGAGAAGAGGAGGACAACCTACGCCGACACCGATTGCAGGCTGGACGGATGGAAGCCATCTACAAGATGAACCTTGCCGGAACCAGCTGGCTCAAAGATAGCTCTATTCTTGAGACATGGCCGGCGGACGGGATCTGCCTCTCCTTTGGCTGCCTGCTCGATGTCTCCAAAGAGATGGAACAGAAGGATCAAATCCACCGGGAGAATATGGTAGTCCAGCGGGACAAGTCTATCTTGGTGGCAGTGGAGCGGACCAATGCCCTGAACAACATGGCGACACGGCTCTGTCACGAGATTCGCAATCCCATTGCCTCACTCGGTGGTTTGGTCAAACGGCTGCACACCATGTGTGAGCTAGAGACCAAGATGGCACGCTATCTGGAGGTGGTCGAACACGAAGCGGTCAGGCTGGAAAAGATCCTGGCCGGATTCGTCGCCTATACCCGTTCCCTTGAACTGCGCCGTGAGACGGTCGAGCCCAGGACCCTGCTCAGCTCGGTCCTCTGTCTGCTCAAAACCGACCTGGAACGCCAAGGCATCGAGCCGTTTCTCCATGATCAGACGGATCTGCCGACCCTCTTTATCGACCGAGAACTGATGGAAGAAGCCCTTCTCCATGTCGTTAAGAACGGGATCGAGGCATTACCGGGAGGCGGAACGATTGAGTGTTTCCTCGAAAGGACGGAGGGTGCATTGCGGATCAGGATCCTCGACCATGGTGCCGGGATCCAGGAGAATATTCGGGCGCGGATCTTTGAACCCTTCTTTACCACCAAGTTGTACGGAGCTGGGCTCGGTCTTTCCATGGCCGACAAGATAATCCAGATGCATGGCGGCACTCTGGGCCTTCAGGCAGGCCAGGAACAAGGGACTGAGGCGATAATTCTCCTGCCTGAGCAGGAAACAACCGGGAGATCAACTGCACTATAATGAACAAGCCAATCTCGCAAAAAAATCAAGATTGTCATAATGTCAGTTCGACCATCTGGACAAATCTTAATAGTATCAGTCGATCAAGAAGAAAGATTTCTCTCTACCGCTCGAAATGACAGACTTTTTTGACTTTTTGCGAGATTATCAGACAGGAATCGGACTTCGGTTCCAATTTACCCCTGATGCCAAAAGAGATGAATGAATATTCCCGAGCAATTTCTGTTGTGAACACCATCTATTTCTCAGTCACAGAAGGGATGGACATCGGGCCTTTCCATGCTTGAACCAGGCAGAATGATCCGAACCTTTTCTACCAGATGATCAGGATAATAACTTTCTTTAGCTCTGCGCAAGCCGGGAATACCGAGATCCTGTTCCCGATTGACATAGGTAAAATCGCCAAGGTTTTCTCTGGCAAACCGTTGATTGATCAACTGGGACAATCCTTGAAACTGAGACATGGCCTTCTCAAAATGGCAGACCGCGGTTAAGGGATTGAGCGCCTCTCCCACTGTAAAGGCCTCGATGGTTTCATCAATCCGGATGGCACCGCCGGTGAGTCCAAATTCCGAATAATGATGCAGGGTTTCTACTATTGCCTGATATTCTCCGCATAAGCCCGGTTCGGTTTTACAATCCCTGGCAGCACACCATCGATCCTGCATCACCAGACATTCAGGAATTATATCCGCGGTGATGATTTCGTATCGGCAGTCATACGCAGCCAGACACTGATTTATGTGATTTCTTTTTTTAGTGAAATTCCTACCGGCGAGGGTGGCAAGATCTTCTCGGCAGTAAACATAGTCACTATTATCCCGGTCCTCGATAAGCATTGCATCAGTCGGCAGGACCACATCGACAAGTCTTTCCTGCGGAAAACGGTCCACTCCTGCTATCTGGCTGCCATATTCACTGAAAACATCGGACAGGGATACCGGACCGACTGGATTTCCCAGGAGCAACCGTCCCATTTTTGTATCGGCAAAAAATATCAATGATTCTCTGAACGTATCCAGCCAGACCTGCCGTGTACGGTGCCATGCATAGAGATTGGTAAAAGTCAGTTCAGAGATCTCCGGGGGAAACCGTGTGAGGTATTCCATAACGATCGGCCTGTCATCAAGAGAAAGAGGATGTAGTTTCATTGAATTCCTCTGTAATTGTATAAAAGTTTAAAAATAATGGTAATTTTCATTTCACGAATTATATCTTGCTTTATCATATTCAGCGTAAAGAAATTGTGATACAGTTATTTTTGAACGACAGAGGCTTTTGCAGGTAAATAAGCCGGAACCGGGACTCCGGTCATGGCCGTCACCCTTCAGTCAAAAATGACTAAACTCCTTTTTTTGACTTTTACAAGAGGCTCATCCATCATGCTTACACTCTATAATATTACCCAGATCATCTTTCTGATCATTACTCTCCCCTTCCTGCTGGCCGTGGTACTGCTGACTCCCAAGTACCGCTTACGAACCTGGAAGCGGCTTGGGTTCGGCCTCAGATCACAGATTAAACACACGAAGAAGGAAGAGCGCAAGACTATCTGGATTCACGCCCTCTCAGTTGGGGAAGTAACCTCAGCTCTGGCGCTCATCTCCGGCGTCCGGAACCGCTTCCCGGAAGCATTTCTGGTATTTTCCACCTCAACCAGTTCCGGGGCCAAGGTCGCGGAACAACTCATGGCCGATCACGCTGACATCCTGATCCCATTTCCGCTCGATATTCTGCCAGTGACTGCCTTTTTTATAAAGCTCATCCAACCTGATCTTTTCATCCTTGTGGAAACCGATTTCTGGCCCAATATACTAACATGTCTGCAGCGAAAAAAGATCCCTGTCATGCTGGTTAATGGCCGAATTTCTCACAAATCCATGGCCTCATATCGGCGTTTTGCTTTTTTCTTCAGGCCCTTGTTTCAAACCTTTCACCACCTCTGCATGCAGACCGAAACCGACCGGGTCCGCATGATTGATCTTGGCGTACCTGAAGATCGGGTCCTCACTCTTGGCAACCTGAAATTCGACACCCCGCTCATCACTGCCAGCTCAACGTTGCAAGAGGAACCTATGGTGCTTCCTGATGACAGTCTGCTGCTGATCGCCGGTTCGACTCACAAAGGCGAAGAGGAAATCATCCTCTCAGCGTATGTCAGGCTTAGAACAGCATACCCCAATCTTTTTCTCATTATTGCCCCAAGAGATATCAGCCGGGGCAAAGAGATTCAAGAGCTGGCCAGGACCAAAGGCATCACCGTCAGCTGTCGCTCAGATAAAACCGAGCACAGCCAGAGGCTTCTCGTCCTCGACACCATTGGCGAGTTGGCCGGCTGTTACCGTTTTGCCGACATTGCCTTTGTAGGAGGAAGTCTGCGGCACAAAGGGGGACATAATCCCATTGAGCCTGCAGTCATGGGTGCTCCTGTACTCTTTGGCCCGCACATGGAAGACTTTGCCGAGATCAGCCAGGATCTTCTCACCGCCGGCGGGGCCATAAGAGTCGGTGGTGAAGAGTCTCTGTTTCAGGCTGCCGACACATGGCTGTCCGATGTCCGGCTTCGGAAAGAGGCAGGTCTGGCCGCCCTCAAATGCGTGGAGAACCAGCAGGGCGTCATTGAGCGCCATCTGCAACTGATCCAAGCAATACTGTGAGCAGGGTATTTTATTCCCTTTCCACCCACCTCCTGCTGGTTGTCACTTTCTTTTTCGCCCTTGGTATCAGCCTCGCCCTGCAAATCGACATCATGCAAGGCCGGATTTTCCTCCTGCCCCTGTTCACAGGTAGCTGTGCCCTGTTCAGTCACCTGCGAAGACATCACCAAACAACGCTCTTTCTGCTCCTGCCTTTTGTCGCCAGTCTCGGCTTTGTTCATGGTTCCCTTGCCGGCAGAGAACCGCCATCTTCTAATCATATCTTTCAACTGATTAAGCAGGAACAAGAGGCAATTCTGCTCTGTACCCTGACAAAGATGCCTGGATTTAATGGCGAGAACAGCAGCCTGCTGGTTGAGGCCCAGTCCCTGCGTCTCAAAGATAGCACTGATTTTAACGCCGCACGCGGTCTGGTACAACTGAAACTCAAGGCCCACTGGCCAAAAAACCTGCTGCCAGGCGACCAACTCGCCATCCGCGCCAGGCTGGATCGTCCCCGCACCTTTCACAATCCCGGCAGTTTTGACTACCCCACCTTTCTGGCCCGGCAGGATATTCGCATAACAGGCTGGATCAAATCCCCTTTGCATATCTACAGACTGGAAGAGCATTCCTCATTCCTGCACCAGATGCGCTACCTGCCAGAGCGGCTCCGCAGCCAAATCGGTTCTTTTATTGAGCAGACCGTGACCACACCCGAGATCAGCAGTGTCTATAAGGCGCTGCTGATCGGCGACGCTTCAGGGATAAGTCAGGAGACCCTTGAAGCCTTCAAAGGATCGGGCTGTCGACATATCCTCTCAATTTCCGGAGCCCATTTATCCATCCTGGCCACCTTTCTTTTCTTTATTATTTACTGGCTGCTGAGAAGATCGGAATATCTTATCCTCCGTTATCCGGTGAAAAAAATCGCCGCCGGACTCTGCCTGCTGCCGCTTGCCATTTACACCCTGCTGGCCGGGGCCAATACCCCGGTCATTCGCGCCATGATCATGGTGACCGTGTTCATGGTCGCCCTCTGTGCCGACAAACGAAAATCCCTCTTTATCCCCCTGGCCCTGGCCGCTCTGCTTATCCTCATCTGGGATCCAAACAGTCTTTTCACCGCCTCCTTTCAACTTTCCTTTATGGCAGTCGCCTCCATTGCACTTGTGTCTCCTATCCTTACCAGACTGGTGACAGCAGAAGAGAGAAATGAAACTTTTTACCAGAGGATGAGAAGTCGTCTTTGCCAATTTATCCTGGCTGCCCTGACCGTATCCATGGCCGCCACCATCGGCACCGCCCCCCTGCTTCTCTATTATTTCAACCGGATCTCAGTCGTTGGTCCCGCCGCCAACCTGCCTGTTGAGTCTCTGATCTGCCTGTGGAGCCTACCCCTCGGTTTTCTAGCCTGCCCGCTTATCTTTATCGCCCCGCCTGCCGCCGCTCTGCTCCTCCACCTCGGTTCCATCGGACTGATGCTTTCGCTGAAGATAACCACTTTCTTCAATAGTTTTCCCTTTTCCTCTCTCTGGCTGCCAACACCGTCACCGACTCTCATCGTTCTTTATTATGCAGCCATCTTCATTGCCATGTCAGGAATTCCCGTCAGCAGGAGCGCCAGGGCTCTTAGCGCCGGCGCCGGGGTCCTGATCATTTTCCTCTTTATCTTTCCACCTTCCGAACTCCTGAAACAAAGAATTATCTCCAGTGAAATCACCTTTCTCGACGTGAGCCAGGGCAGCTCCACCTTCCTCCAGCTCCCCGCCGGCAAACGGGTGCTCATCGATGGCGGTGGCGGTGCGACCTCTCCCAACTTCAATACCGGAGAAAACATCATTGCCCCTTTCCTCTGGCAGAGGGGAATCAAGCACTTGGACGCCATCATTATCACCCATGGCGATTCGGATCATTACAACGGCATCCCTTTTCTGCTGCAACGCTTCCGGCCGGAAATTCTCTGGATCAATGACCGTAGCGGACACGAAAACGCCTGGCGGCAGATGCTGGCACTGGCTGATCAACTTCATATCCAGATCAGGATACCACGGCCAAGGGAACAACTGATCGAGAGTGGGGGTGCAGAGATTGTCCACCTGGGAAATCCAGGAGAACCTGACGGGACCAGATCAAACGATCAGAGCTTGATTCTTCGTTTTGCCCACGCCAAGCTTTCCTGTCTCTTTGCCGGAGATATCAGTCACAAGGTGGAGTCGCAACTGGTCGATAAAAAGTTGCCGCTCCAATCGACCCTCCTGCTCTCACCGCACCATGGCTCATCAACATCCAACTCCGAAAAATTCCTCAAGGCCGTCAATCCAGATATGATCGTGGTCTCGGCGGGACGGTTCCAGCCCGATCATTTTCCAACGCCTGAGGTGCGAAAACGTTGCCTTGATCTGGGAATCAAGATGTTGATTACTGCTGAACAAGGGGCAATCACCTTTACCGAAAAAAATGTCATTCCCACGGTCATAAGCAAATCATATTGACCAAGAGGTCGAGTAGACCGGCTCCTTTGATGAAAGTAACGTATCCATGGCGAGTCTTTAATGACGCCTCGTCGCACGCGACTACTACGTGAGTCCCACTTTACCTTATCTCATCATTGTCACCGGCCCCTCTCAGAACCGTGCTTGCGCTATTTACGCACACGGCTCCTCACATAGTATTCACAGGTACTCCGAACATACTGACCATAATTCGTGGTTTCGGTAGTGGGAATCGCTTCAGCATTTTATTGAATTCTTCCCAGTTAAGGCAGCTTCTCTTTCCTCTACGGTTCAGCCACTTGAACAGCAACCTTTTTATCGCTTGATCAAATCGCATAATCCCACGATAATTATCGGTTACTCCGTAGTAGTTGTAATGGCCCCTCAATTTGGCCTTGGCTATTTCCCAGAGTTCCTTGGTTTTCAAGGTCCTGGCCTTCATTAGCCATTCTTTGAAGATCCTCAGCTTGGCGACAAACTTCTTGCGGGCAGTAACCCGCTTCATCCGAAACCCCGTGCCGTTCCGTCTTGTGCCGCAATAGTGGGTAAGGCCAAGAAAATCAAATGTCTCTGCCCTTTCCCCTCTTTTATTGGCACTCTGGACGGCAAATCTTCCAAACTCCATCTCCTTGGTCTTAGTCGGTTCTACCTCAAGGCTAAACTTGCCCAACCGTTGCCCCAACTCTACCCGAAACCGCTCGGCGTCTGCCTTGCACTGGAAGCAGACAACAAGTCGAGTAGCCCGAGGGACCTTCCCCCTCGGGCTCTCACAGAACCGGACGTGAACGTCTCCGCTCATCCGGCTCCTATTGTCCAGCCAATGCATACAGCAATCTCCAGTGAGCAAACAAAGTT
>Ga0180732_1000349_pt1 | contig 41811 bp, 39 predicted proteins | sample KR11_01MetaG_FD_148674 | JGI IMG/M metagenome (GOLD analysis project Ga0180732, IMG submission 148674) | Groundwater microbial communities from the Olkiluoto Island deep subsurface site, Finland - KR11_0.1 MetaG | ecosystem: Environmental > Aquatic > Deep subsurface > Groundwater | place...
CGCTTTTATGATAAGAAGATCAGCGAGGGAAAGCATCATTTTTCTGCTTTGAATGCGGTGGCTGCTAAATTATTGAGGATAGTCTACTGGGTTTTGAAGAATAACAAGGAGTATCATACACAACTGAATTAAGTTTAGTCTATTGAAAGGGATACTGACCAGACAAACCGATAGTGGATACTATTTTTTTTATTTGGGGCAAGTATGGGAGGTGGTGATTATATGCAACCTGTGATTTCATGTTAAACCCCGCCAGAGGCGGCGCCTCACCGGGGTCTGGGGTCACAACCCCAGCGCCGTTTAGATAATATTAACCGAAAGTGTTAATAGTACGCTTATCTGCGTTCATCTGCGGCTAAATTTTTCAAAATCATAACCGAACTCTGACATTTCTCCATCATCGCAACATATTTACCCTGCTTTTACCTTTTAGGCATAAATGAAAGCAGTAATTGGTCTTGAAGATGGAACTTTTGTTAAAGGTGAAGGCCTTGGAGTGGAAGGTATCGTACAGGGTGAGCTTGTTTTTACAACCCAGTACACTGGATACGAGGAGGCGCTGACTGACCCATCGTATAAAGGTCAGATCCTGATGTTCACGTATCCTCTTATCGGCAATTATGGCGTAAGCGGGGATAATTTCCAGTCTGACGGCATGAAGGCGGAAGGGCTTGTGGTGAGGGAAGCATGCGACCACCCATCACATCACAGATCCACGCGCTCGATCTATGAATTCCTGAAGGATGAGGGTAAATCAGGTATCATGGGAATTGATACCCGGATGCTTACCATAAAAACAAGGGAACGCGGCACCATGAAGGCTGCCATAATCGTGGGCGGCGACGACGGAGAAGAAGCGGTCAGACTGGCGAGGGAACAACCGGACATAGGAAGCCTCGACCTTATCGGTAAAGTCACGTGCAGGGAGCCGTACAGGATAGAAGGCAAAGAAGACGGTGGAAATATCGTTCTCATGGATTTTGGCGCAAAGAGGAACATCATCAAGAGCCTGGCCTCAAGGGGCGTCAATGTAACAGTCGTTCCTGCTGCGACATCTGTTAAGGAAATTATGAACTATGAACCCGACGCAATTCTGCTTTCGAATGGCCCCGGCGACCCGCAGCAGGCAACAAATGGCATATCGGTCGTGAAAAAGCTGGCAGGAGAGCTTCCCATCTTCGGAATCTGCCTTGGTCATCAGATAATATCCCTTGCCCTTGGCGGGGAGACTTACAAGATGAAGTTCGGACACCGCGGAGCCAACCAGCCTGTGAAAGACCTGAAAAGGGGCATCGTTCATATCACCTCTCAAAACCACGGTTATGCTGTGGATGAAAATAGCCTTGATAAGAAGGAAATTTCTGTGACCCAGCTCAATACTAATGACGGGACTGTTGAAGGGCTTGAGCACAAGGACCTTGAGATCATGTGCGTGCAATACCACCCAGAGGCGCACCCCGGACCTCTTGATACAGAGAAACTTTATTTTGACAGGGTGGCAGAAAGGGTAAGGAAGATGAAGGTAGCGGCGAGATAAAGTGCAGATTTCGTTCATAAAAATGCAAACATATGCCTCAACATGTATGTCAATCATGCGGACCATACTTGCCCATAAATAAAGAGTTCCAGATAAGCTATCTCAAAAAAAGTAATCCCTGTCGAACAGAACATAATCATTTGTTCAGGGGGATATGTTCATATAAATAAGAGTCTCTATAATATATGACCAGAATCGTATTGACATGTGATATAAATGGCATCTGAAATCAAGAACACAGGAATTTCGAAGGATTTAATTAAAAATGCTGTTATCCGGACGCTCAAATCAAAGATAGAGGAGATAAATCAGAAGTTAAGCGATATTCGTGCCAGCATGAAATATTTTGAGATAAAATACGGCATGAAAACTGAGGAATTCTACAAGAAATTTACTGGTGGAAAACTTGGAGATGACATGGACTATTTTGAATGGAAAGCATCAGCAGAACTCTATAATGAACTGAAAGAGGAGAAAAAAGTGCTTATAGAGGCTATCGGATGATTGAGGACTATTTCGAGTTCTTAAAAAAAATTGTTAATAAGAATCCTTCTGTAAAAGATTTCCGACTTGTCAGGGAATTCATAGGTGTGGACAGGGGTTTCATCAGGTTCGTTGTCGAGTTGATCGACGATTCAGAACTTCACGTCTTTGAGTATGTTGATTCAAATCTTCACAGGATAGATTACTCTTATCACTTGCAGAACAAAGAAAAAATTCTGATAATAAGATGGGACAATGCATCTCATCATCCTGAGATCAAGACTTTTCCCCATCATGTACATGAAGGAGATGAAATAAAACCCTCAGATGTCCCCACCTTTGTTGAAATACTCAAAAAGATCGGGAATAGGATGTAAGGGTCGTTGGAGTTTTCATGTCAGGTACCGATAAGCCAAAAATCATCCGCGAGTCCGAGTTCTTCGGCGGGTGCATCCGTGTAAAGATATCGGTAAAGAACACTTCAAGCCTTGCCATCATGGATGCAGCTCTTGAGCTTGAGAGCGATGACAGGATACTTCATTTTGACCGCTGCGAGCCTGAATATCCTGAAAAGAAAGGAAAGATACTTCTTGGCAATCTTGATCCGAATACAGATAGAACCATAGCTCTATACCTTGATCCCCTTATATGCGCCAAAGAAGGAACCAATATCAACTGCCGAGTTTTTTATAAGGATGCCCGCGGCAGGTCTGACATGGTCCAGATGGAACCCCTGAAGATAAAAGTGGTCTGCCCGATATTTCGCACAGAGCAGGATATCAATATCGGCAGGCTCAAGGAACTCGTATCAGAGCTTTCATTCCACGACAGCAAGGTCTATACTATCCCAAAAAGGGTGGAACCGGCAGAGCTTCTGGGGACATGCAGGGATGTTGTGCTGCTGCACGATGTGAGGCACATCAAGACCTTCAAGACCACTGATGAGAAGACATACGAGGCGTGGTATTACGGAAAGACGAAGGTGACTAAGAAAGACCTTGTGATAAAGTGCTGCCTGCGAAGAGAGACTGAGAGCATAGAGGTGTTTGCTGCGGGGAACGATCCGGGGGATATCACGGGACTGCTCGCTGAGATCGGGCGCAATCTTGCAAAGGAGTTCGAGAGGCTGGGGAAGGTTCAGCCTGTTTTTAATATTACTATCAAGGATTCGATCATACAGAGGAGCAATTTGTTGAGTTTCTGCGATCTGGATGGCACATGCGGCGGGGATGTGGTGATTGAGGATAGCGTGGTGCAGAGGGCGAATATTGGGGTGGGGAATGAAGTACAGCAGAAGGAAAGGGAGGAGGCGCAAAAGCGAGAAAGAGATGAGCAGGAACGTTTGCGCAGGCAGAAAGAACAGGAAGAGAGGGCACTGAGGGAGAGGAAGGCGCGGGAGGATACAGAAAGGATGGAAAGCGAACGCCAGAAGGCAAGGCAGGAAGAAGAGCGCATAGCAAAGGATAGAGAAAAGTTAAGTGTCAGTGAAACGAAAGCAGGTATTTCACAGATAAAATATTTAGCCGTGGCGCTGGTGCTTGGTGTGCTGCTGCTGGGATACTGGGTGTTGGCGCCGGGTGAAAGTAATGCGCCTGAAAGTATGAAACCCACTCCAAATACCACACCTACGCCTATACTGACTCAATCACCAGAAAAAACCCTCACCAATTCCATCGGCATGGAATTCGTGCTGATACCTGCGGGAGAGTTTGACATGGGCTCGCCATCGAATGAAGCAGGGAGGTACGATAATGAAGATCCCGTCCATCATGTGAAAATCTCAAAAGTATTCTATATTGGCAAGTATGAGGTTACGCAGAAACAGTGGAGTGAGGTCATGGGGAGCAATCCCTCGAATTTCAAAGGAGATGACATGCCTGTTGAGAATGTATCATGGAATGATGTTCAGGATTTCATCAAGAAGCTCAATCAGAAAGAAGGTACAAATAAAAACCGTCTTCCATCCGAGGCAGAATGGGAATATGCCACTCGTGCAGGAACAACAACGAGGTATTCATTTGACAATGATGAATCAAAACTTGGTGAATATGCCTGGTACGATGCTAAATCAGGGTTAACTCATGAGGTTGGTCAGAAAAAGCCCAATCAATGGGGTTTGTATGACATACACGGCAATGTCAAAGAATGGGTTCAGGATATATATCAAAATAATTACTTAGGGGCTCCTACAGATGGAACTGCATGGGAAATTGGAGATAATTCCTTTCGGGTCGTTCGGGGCTGTAGTGTGGGCGACGACAGTGACGGACGCTGCAGGTCGGCAAGTCGCAGGGGTTTCAAATCAGATATCCGCTTACTCCTCGGCTTTCGCCTCGTGAGGGATGTTTAGCCGCTTAATCTCTAAACAGTTAATTATCTCTGCTATTTTGCGGTCGATATTGCACCGAAAAATTAGTGGTCTAATCTGATATGCACAATTCCAAAAATATAAGTATTTATAATGCATTATACAAACCACACTCTTTAGGTAATCGGCAGCATATACATGCCGAAGTTCCGCATCTTGCAGCGCGAAGTCCGTGACTATCAATCCAGATGCGCCCCGTTCATAGACACTGCGCCAGCCCATAGATATATGACCAGACCGATGTCCTGCGCAGGTATTTGCCGAACAAAGAGACATTTGCCCGCCGCCTCTGGTAGAAGGATAGAAGGCGGCGGTGGGTTTTCGCAAAATGCAATGGCGGTGCCAGCGTGCGCAAGCCGCACAGCCGAAGTGCGAAGCGGCGCAAAAAATTCAAACTGTTAAAATTATCTGATAGATAATGCTATGGTTTCCAGACCTTGAGCCAGTCAACCCTCTCAAAGTCAGAGTCGTTGGTCGCGATATTAGTCAAGCCATTACTTTTCATAACCTGCAAGTTCAACGAATCATTGGTCATCAGGCTATATTCTTTTCGAAGACTCCTGCTCTGAAATATTGATTCTACTGTTACCGTAAGGATCTTCACTTTAAATTCAGCTATATCATTTATGGCTGTTTCACATTTTTCAAGTTTAGTGATCAATTCTGGATTTCTTTTGAGATATTTGACCGCCTTCTTGGGTTCAATACCATAGACCTCAACAGCTTCTGCGATCATTAGCCTGTGCAAAACCTCAGACAATACAACTGTTGATGTATAACCTTCTGAATCTCCGAGTTCTATTTTTTCTAGAAAATTCGTACAGTGTTCTGAAATCCCCAAAAAATGATATATAAATATGTTTGAATCAATAAATATACTGCTATTCGAAGGGAGTTTGTCTATCATCTAACTAATCTTCCAATAGTGATAATTCATCACTTTCCGCTATTTCTTTACCATACTCAGTGTCTATCCGGATGATCCCTTTTGACCTTCGTACAGCATTCGTAATTTCTATCTGGACTTTATCTCCATTATGCAGATTTAACTTCTTAGACGGTTTTAATAAATTATCTTTGTAAATTGCCTGTATTTTCATATAAATCAATAATATCAAATCATATCTGATAGTTTAAAAATATATCTCTTATGCAATTTATTATTTTTTAATTATATATTGTATATTATTTTTTATTATTTGAATATTTACGACACCGGCATATCTTTTTTGCCTGCCCTGTCAAGTTTGCGTTCAAATACCAGGGATTTCTTGAGGGTACCTGCAGCAACTTTCTTTTTCTGAAGGTCAAAAACGCTTCTCTCATGTTTTGTCAGGGTGAGCATATTGTCTTTTATACCCAGGATCAATTTATCATGCGGATGTATTCCTATCTTCTCACATATCTTATGAGGCGGGGGTATTTTTCCTGTTTCATCCACATCCACGATTTCCGGTTCAGAACTCATATCTCGATATTTATAGAATGGTATATAAAAGACTTGAGGTGAGTTCTTTATATTATCAGATGGACGAACCATTTGAGGTCATGTTTCATGATAATGTTCCTGTAGTTTGCCAGTGTATAGACAATGACGAGACCGCTGTCCTGCGCCGGTATTTGCCGGACTAAGAGACATTTGTCCGCCGCTTCTGGTGGGGTGAAGAACTTTGAAGGCGGCAATTTTCCCTAAAAACAGGGAATATTCCCTTAAATCAGGTTTTATTCCCTGAAAATAGGAACTTATTTAAATATGCAAGACGATCATTATTAGATGGAAAAAATACTCGGCACCAGAACAGCTATAAAAATACTTTCATGTTTATTGAAAAATCCACTTAAAGAATTCAAGGAAATAGATCTAATAAAAGACAGCAATGTTGGGAAAGGCGCAGGGGCGGATGCCATTAACAGAATTTATTCATCGAATATCGTTACAATAAAAAGGGCTGGGAACACAAAAATTATCCGGCTCAATACCCTGAATCCAGTAACATTTGCCATAAGACAGCTTTTTGACCAGTATAAATTCCTAACATTACCAGAAACCAGGATCTCAGCTATTTCGCTTTTTAAGGAAAAGGTGTGCAGCAGATCGAATGCAATAATAGTTTTTGGTTCTCTGGCTGCGGGAACATATGATGAAAATAGCGATATAGACCTGCTCGTAATTATTGACAATGAGAAAGAAATCAAAGAAATCAAAAAATGTATTAATGAAATTCATGAACTTATTGGAGAATATATAAATGTTCACTTCCTTAACTCAAATGAAGCCAGGAATGAATTTATTAAAAACGAAATGATCAGAACTGCGTTGATAAACGGTATTTTAGTTTATGGTGGAGATCATGTACGAGAGATCATGAAATCACCTGATGATCTAAAAGAACTCAGATTCATAAGAGAAAGAATAAATGCCGCCATGAGAAATTACGCCAACAAAGATCACGAATCAACTAAAGAAATAGTTTTTTCGGTAGTTAAAGACATGGCATTTCTTGTATGTAAACTGGAAGGACTGGATGCTTTATCAAGAAAAGATGCTCTTTCTAAAATAAACAAGTCAAATGAATACAAAGTATTAAGTGAAATGGATAAACTCAACGTGGGAAATATGCTGGAAGTTCTGGAAGATATTTACATTAAGATATTTAACCGAAAAATTTTGAAAGGTGAATACATTGAAAGATGAATTAAAGAACGAGATTATCGAAGATCTCGATCGTGCTAAAAATGCGTTTGCTTCTGCGAAGAGAAATTTCGACGAAGAAGATATGTTCACCGCTTCCAATCGATTATTCGTAGCATGTGAAAATGCTGTTGAATCATATTTAACGAGCCAAAAAAATTGATCGCATTATGATTTGATGGCTGTGCGTACGTAAGCCTCTGAGCCAAAGTGCGAAGCAGTATCCTCATCAAGGCGGCGCAAAAAATTTAGCAGTATAATATAAAAGCATTAGCCCTGATACGATGGAATTATATGAACGTTCGTATGATCTGAGGATGCAGGCGAATTATGGGCGAAAAAGCAGGATAGTGGAATTGAACAAAGAGCGCGTTGGGGAAATGATTCGTAAAGTTGAAAGACTGATCGCGGACATTGAAAAAGAATTAAAAAATCTGGAGTTATCTAAGTTTTTCGCAAAACATAGCAGCAGTGCCCGCGTGCCTCAGCCGCCAGCCCGCCCCAACGATCCGTCACAAGGACGGGCATGAAAATTCCTGCCAAAGTATTTATGTTTTAAAATCATTTATATGATATAGAAATAATCAGGAAATGAATGGTATGGGTGGAATCAATCCTAGCGAAATCTACAATGAACTTCTAAAAATAAGAGAAGAGATTAAAGATATTAAATTGCGAGTTCATTCCATTGAGGGTAGATTAGATAAATATTCAGAATTTGAGGAAACACAGGTAGAACCCGCAGTTGGAACAATTATTATAAAACCTGAAAAACAAGAGGAAGAATATCTTGAAGATGAGCAAGAGCTGGAATTAGAAAAGGAAGAAGAACCCGTGTTTGAAGCTGAGAAAGGACCACTTTTTCCAGGGAAAAAAATTGGTTTTGAAGAGAACATCGGTAAAAAATGGTTCAGCCGCATCGGGATAATCTCGATCTTCATCGGAATGGTCTTATTGATAAAATATCTTTATGACCGGAATCTTATGAGCCCTGTAGAAAAAATTATTTTCGGTATTATTGTAGGGCTCGTTATGCTGATAGCAGGAGGATTCCTCAATAATAAAAAATATGAGAACAAATATGAATACCTCTCAAGAACTCTCACAGGCGGAGGGTTTGCCGTATTATACCTGATCATATACACTGCCTATAACCCGTATAGACTGATATCAGCAGAAATTGACATGATATTGCTTGCTTTGATCATTGTTTTTGCGGTATTTCTCTCATTGAGATACAGCTCAAGGGTCATAGCATCAGAAGCATTCTTTTTGGGTTACATCATTCCATTCCTTAGCAACATAAATGAATACTCCCTTGTTTATGCCACGGTACTCACCATTGGACTTGTGATCATAGTCCAGCGAAAAGGATGGATAAATATGGCAATTGGTGGATTGATAGCTGTTTATGTCACCCATATTTCATGGCTTTTGGGTCACAACCTCGCAGGAGATCTCTTAATAAATGCTTTGTTTTTATCAGCCTATTTCATAATATTTACGACCCTGGCATACACCATCCGGAAACCATCAGATGAGGCACCTTCGCTGGAAAACTTCCAATCCGTTCTATTCAAGATACCCGAATCTTATCATGGTATTTTGATAGCAGCTCTCAATGCCATATTTTTTTATGGATTATTTTATTTGGTTATTAATACGAATTATAAGATATACGCCGGTCTTTTCACGATAATGGTGGCAGTTGTTTATCTTGCCTTAGCCTATGCTGCTTTGAATAAGAATGCAAAAGAGCTGTTCGCTATTTATCTGACATTGTGTACGACGTTCATTACTATAGCAATAGCAGTGCAATTCAACGATCAAATGATTACCTTTGCATGGGCTATAGAAGGATTTGTTCTGCTAATGATGGGGTTCCGATATAATGCACCCGGGCTCAGGTTTTTCGCCAAGGTCGTTGGAATAATAGTTCTTGTCAAGACCATATTTTGGGATACAGGATTAGAGGCATTTGATATTGATAATATCTTGAAAAGTACGAGGTTTTTCGCATTCATGATATCAATAATAACCTTTTATGCCAGTTCTTCAATGTATTTTAAACACAAGAACAAAACAGGATCTGAAAGCAAAACCTGGGAGTATTACTTTATCGGCGGGGTACTTCTCACTACATTGATACTTTCACTCGAATTAAGCGGGGGATGGATCACTATTGCCTGGGCTTTAGAGGGTTTCATCCTGTTGCTGATAGGTTTCCGTTACAATGAACGCATAAGGGTATTAGCCAACATCGTTGGGATATTAACCATTCTCAAGATCCTCTTTATGGATACTGTATTACTAGGATTTTATATAGATGATCTCTTCAAAAGTATGAGGTTTTTTGTGTTCCTGATAACAATGACAACCTTTTACGCCAGTTCCATTTTGTACTTAAAAAACAATGATACACCAGACCATGAACGTAAATTTTGGAAATATTACCTTATCGGCGGGGTGCTTCTCACTTCATTGTTGCTCATGCTTGAGTTAGAAGGTGGCTTGATCTCTGCAGCATGGGCTATAGAGGCAATAGCTATATTGGTAGCCGGATTCCGATATGAATTAAGCTTTGTAAGAAAAATAGGAATAGGATTGTTGTTATTGACCATCATTAAGGTTTTTATTTTAGATCTGGCGGGACTGAAAACAATATATCGTATATTGTCTTTCCTTATGCTGGGAGCGATACTCATGGGTGCATCCTTTTTATATAGTAAATATAAAGATAAGCTATAGGAAGAAACATGGGCATGGGGTTGACTCATGATTAATCGCTGGCAGCCGGTGTTTGCCGGAGAAAGAGATAAAATATAATAAATCCGCTTTTCCCTGAAAACAGTAACTCATTTAAACACACGCAAAACGATATTAAACCATGAAAAGATATATCATGTTTAAAAATATATTGAAATGTCAGGTGATCGATCAATGGAGCAGGAGCTGACCCGAATAGGTGTTTCTTTACCAGAGAATTTGCTTGAAAAATTCGATGAAATAATCACAAAAAGAGGCTACTCATCCCGTTCTGAAGGGATAAGGGATGCGATACGCAACTATATCCGCTACTATGCATGGATGAGCGAGGTGGAAGGGGATCGGGCAGGGACGATATCTATGGTGTATGACCATAGCCAGAGAGGTCTTGTGAACTCGCTGCTTGATATTGAACATGAGTTCTCATCGATAATCCGTTCGTCTCTCCAGAGAAGATAATGACTTTAAGGGGAGTAAAACACGTTAAACTCACGACCGTTATCCCTGGAGAAGAAATATAACTTCACCATTTTATCATATTGTATATTATCGGGTTGCGGTATGCAAGTTCATGGATCATTTTCACGATCTCTTTTTTAGGGACATTGATGGATCTCTGTGAGATCCTGTAAACATCCTCTACTTCGACCTTTCCGTAATAACTCAGCAATTTCACTATCCTCATTACGGTATTTTTCTGCCTCTCATGTTCGCGCGTCTGGTAAGTGCGAATCGCCCGCATCAGGTCAATTCTTCTAAACTCAGGCCAGAAAGGCGCGCAGAAGTAAGCCGCGCATTCATTCCCGTTCGCCTGCCAGGGAAGGAAATTGGATATCCGCTCATCGCCGCCTGTCCTGATGATCAGATCGACGCTGGGGACTGAACCAGTTGACGGATACATGTTCTTTGAGAAAGTATCTTCAGTTATATCCTTAATAGAAATCTCCCCATTTTTGATCTTTCGAGCCATGGCGCGCGTCGCGTCCACAAGCTCCTGTCGACCTCCATAAGCAAGCGCTACGTTAAGATACACACCATCGTAATTTTTTGTGATATCCTGGGCATGTCTTGCCGAGGATTGCAGTGCGGGAGGTAGAATATCTATGTTTCCTATTACCCGTACTCTCATCCTGCGCCTGTGGGTGCGCTCGTCGCTGCATATTTTATCGAACTTGATGCCTATCAGGTCAAAAATCGAATTTTTCTCCCCATCATCCCTGTCGAAGTTCTCTGTTGAAAACGCATACACAGTAAGCTGTTTTATTCCCAGGTCAAAGCTCCAGTCAAGCACTTTTTCCGTAGAATCCGCACCTTTTAGATGACCGTAATACTGTGAAAGACCATGTTTTATTGCAAACCGCCTGTTGCCGTCCATTATTATTGCAACATGCGATGGGATAGGCTTACCTCTTATCTCGCTGGCAAGCAATTCCTCATATCCACCATATAAGATCCGTTTTAAATTCAATATATCACTGACCCTATTTATTACTAAACATGTATTAAAGTTTACCTGAAATCTCCAAGCTGGCGCTGTTCTTCTTTCTGAGCTTTTTCCATATTTTCTTTCTGTTCAAGGGGTCTGCCTATCTGCCTTAAGACTTTTATTGCGGTCTTTGACCCGATTATGCGTGAAATCGCATTCTGGTCAGCGGTCATGAGCGCTTCCAGGCCCCTTATTCCTGCGGTGTAAAGCTTGCGCGCCCTGACTCGCCCGATGCCCCGTATCTGGATAAGCTCAAGAAGCTCGGGGCTAGCCCCATATTCCACGCGCTGGGCAAGTTCCCGCGCAAAACCAGCACATGAGCGTTTCTGGTCTTTTCCGAGTTCTGCCATGGAATGAACAAGCCACAGCGCAGTTTCTGAAAGAGACCGGATATCCCCCTCACCTATGCCGAATTTCTTTACGATATCCTCTTCTTTTATTTCGTTAATCCAGTCAAGCATCACGCATGCGGTCTTGACCTCGGACAGGAACCATTCGTAATCCTTACTGAACTGCGGCGGTATCTGCACGAACTCAGTGCTGTGTTCCATCACGAAATCACTTAACCATTCATAATCGTTCGAACGCAAGTACAGGGGTCGCATATCAGTCGTCCTGCATGCAAGATGGAGAAGGGTAAGCTCGTTATACCGCATGTCTTTTTCTTCGATCTTTTCCATTCCATCAAGGATCAATGAAGCAGACAGCGGATCGATGTATAACCTGGATACAAGTTCCCCGAGCCTGGTAGCGAAAAGACCGTTCGTTTCTATGACGAACTTTTTTTCGACAAGGAACGCGATAACTTTTTCAATAACCGCCTTCAGGTTCCAGGGCTCCTGCTGCGTTGCGTAGAAAGTCCCGCCCATGAAAGCAAGTAGTTCATCCATACTCTGGGCAAAACCAGTAGCTATCGTTGACAGTATATGCGTTCGAAGGGCATTCTCACTTCCAAGCTTTGACCAGATCTTTTCAACATTTGCATGCACATACTGCTGCATCAGCTCTTCCAGTTCATCGTAGTTCTTTGCGATAAGGACTGACTCCCCGTAAGGGTCAAGGCGCGGTCGTCCTGCTCTTCCTGCCATCTGCTTGTACTCAAGCACTGGTATGGGTGTAAGACCAAAGTTGGCATCGTACCTGCGGTAGCCTTTTATTATGACCCTGCGGGCAGGGAGGTTAAGCCCTGCAGCCAGGGTAGGTGTCGCAGAGATTATTTTTATATTCCCGTCACGGAAACCGGCCTCAATGAGCTTTCGCTGCTCAGATATAAGCCCTGCATGATGGAAAGCGCTCCCGTTCTCGATGCACAGGGCAAGTTTAAGTGCAGTATCCACCTCGCTTGTTTCCCGCACTTCATCTGCGATGACTTTTAATTTTTCCTTTATATCCCCGGATATAAGAGATGATATCGCAGTTCCCGCCCTTTGCGCCATTCCTTCAGTGTTCTTGCGACTGCTCTCAAAGATCAGGCACTGCCCGCCTTCTGCCAGTGTATCGGCAACCAGGGAAATGGCAGCGTCCCTGGATCTTTCTTTGATTTCCCTCTGGCTTCGATCGCCAAAATTTATTGCCCTCCCGAAAAAAACTCCTTCTTTTAGTATAATAGGGCGCCACTCGCTTACTACAAGCGAAGCATTCAGCCATTTAGCTATCTCATCCGCATTGCCTATTGTGGCTGAAAGCGATATAACCTGCATATCAGGATTTATCTGCCTTAATTTAGCAAGGACTATCTCAAGTGTAGGCCCCCTGCCGGGTGAGTCAATAAGATGTACCTCATCAGCGACCACAACTGTTATTTCCTCAAGCCACCGGGTTTTGTTCCGCAGGAGCGAATCCACTTTTTCTGATGTGGCAACTATGATGTCAAAATTCCCCAGCCAGTCCCCGCGGGCATCGAAATCGCCTGTCGCGATACCTGTGGACACGCCTCTTCTGCGGCTATTTTTGATGCATTCGAAACTGCGGAAACGGTCGTGTTTTTCCGAGGCAAGGGCGCGAAGGGGGACGATGTAAAGGGCTTTTCCTCTATTTCCTTCGTCAAGTATCGATCTTAACATGGCGAATTCGGCAAGAAGCGTCTTTCCTGAGGCAGTGGGTATCGCAGCCAGGATGTTCTTACCTGAAAGCAGCCCGGCTTCTATGGCAGAGGTTTGCGGAGGATAGAGTTCTATTATACCTGAATTGATGTAAAAGTCTTTTACAGCCTGAGGGAGATTCAAATCTTTAATTTTTAGAGTATTATCGTTATCCTGCGCTTTGCTAAGCCTGTCAGCCGATATAAATCCTCCCTTCTTAACAGCTTTAAAATCCTTCATTTCCTGACTCTATGACCCTGGAGCAAAAATAGCTTTTTATCCAAACCGCAGGCAGCACTGCTCGAAGGAAAGCATTATAAATGATGGGATATAATTGTCTGAAGAAGGCAGGTATGACATCAAGTAATAACGATAACAAAATTTGCCAGAGTTGCGGCAAACCCATTAAATAAACCCGAGGAATACGGGAAAAACGCTGATGGAAGTCATAATAACGACTACTGCGGTTATTGCTTTAAAGGTGGGAATTTTACCAACCCCAATATATCCATGGAAAAGTAAGTGAAAAATCACATCACTTTAACGCCGTGAAATGCGGTTATTATAGTCATTGTCCCCTTCTCTATATCGAATTCCACTGTTCTCCCATAGTCCCCTCCAAGATCGCTTGCCAGGATTGGAATGCGCATTTCCCCAAGTTTTTTCGTGACTGCTAATGCGTTGTTTTCTCCGATATTGATAGTCATGTTATCAAAGTGGAACATACTGGACCCGCCTGCTATTTTTGCTACAAGCCTGTTTTTTTTGCAGCCTTTCTCTAACAGCCTGTTAACTGCAATTTCAATCGCAGAATCCGCAAATTTCAAAGGATTATCTTTATTATTAGATCTTTCTATGCTCGGGAGGATTATATGGGCAAGAGCCCCGAATCTTTCCACCGGATCGCGAAGTGAAATCGCAATGCAAGATCCAAGACCTTTGGTGATCAACACCGCCGGGTTGTGGACAACCACAAGCTCTGCAATTCCTATATATATTTGTTCTTTAATTACATTTTCCATAATGAACTATCCTTAGAGCGATCGATAAGGGTGATTACCCGGTCCAACAGGTATCAATTAATGAACTATCCTCCTGAGCATTAATAAAGATATGCATCATCGTAATTATTATTACAATGTTAATTACAATGTTAATTACAATGTTAATTACAATGTCAATCATTAATGATTTCACGTCAAAATTTAGGCGTAAACGATATTGATTTTTATCGTGAAATTAATTAAAAAAATCAGGGGCATTTTTTGGGTATTTTTACATTGTAGGTGTTAAAAGTATGCAAATAACGATAAGTATGAGATTTGCAAAAGATGGGGGCGAGGTGGGACATCTGAGGGGATACTTATGTAAGATAATACATGTATATATGTGTAAGACGAGGGGGACATCGTTGACGATTGTACATATATTGGTGTGTTTATATAGGTCTATATATATTACATACTATTAATATTCGGCAATTTTGGCTTGCTGCGCTCAATGTAATAAAATATTCCTTGAAAGCTCAAAATACGATAAATATTCCGGCTCATTGCGCAGCTATCCGGTTTATTGCGTCCAGTATCTTTGCAAGGGATGCAGTGTCTGTGAAGATAAGTATTTTTCCATACAATTTCTCAGTATGTACATTGAATTCTGTTCTCAGGAAAAGTACATTCTCTGCATCTGTGATCATCATGCCAACCAGCTGATTGATTATAGCCTCAGCCATATCATATACCTGTGAGGGTGGAGAGAGCATTATCCCTATTTCAAGAAAATTTGATATTGCGCTAATATATGTTCCGCTCATAATGTTACATAGTTCTTTGAGCAATGATTGTTCCATTTCACTGAATGTATCTGCATCAACCGGCTCATCCAGCATCATTTTTGTCAGGAACTTTGCGCTATCTTTGGATAACATCAAAAGAAGGTAACCATTGATACTTCCCTTTAATTGTTGTATTACTCCGATGACCGTATCCTCATTTCTTACCAGATCAGGTACATAAACAAGCGGCACAAACCTGATGCTGTTCAGAGTAATATCTATTTTCTTATCCAGCATTTTAGAAAGCGACGTCGTAGCATGTCCCATTCCGATGTTGCCGACTTCTTTTATGGCGTCTTCTTGAAATCGATCAAGTTTTTTTATGTCATTCATAATTACCTCAACTTTCGGTATATTCTCTCATTTATATCAACTGGTTTAAATAATCCACCAGTCTTTCCAAACAACGTTTCTGTTTTACCCATCAGAAAGTATCCACCTTCGTTCAATGAATCGTAGAATTTCATATAGAGTTCATCCTGCAGGCTTTTGTCAAAATAGATCGTAACGTTCCTGCAGAATATTATATCAAATCCATACAATCGTGGCCCTGAAATAATATCATGGTGTTTGAAATGTACGATATTCCGGACTTCATCGGCCACCACATAATCATCACCCTTTTTAATAAAAAACCAATCCAGCCTCCCCTTACTTATTTTCTCAAGCTGCTTTGGTTTGTACACACCGCATTGGGCAATTCTGAGAGAATCATCATCTATATCCGTGCCAAGGATCGAGATATTGTACATATTTGCCCTGGGACCCAGGAACTCAAGCAGCATGATCGCTATTGAATAGGGTTCTTCCCCGTTTGAACATCCTGCGCTCCAAACCTTGATCGTCCTGTTTTCCCCTTTTGTTTTGATAAGCTCCGGAAGCCCGATCCTGGAGAATTTTTCATATGTCTCAGGGTTCCTGAATAATTCAGTAACATTAACAGTTAATGTTTCCTTTAATTTCTCAGATTCACCATCCTTATTTAAAAGGGTCATTGCATATTCTTTATAGGATTCTGAATTGTTTGCTCTCAATCTGACTGCCAGCCTGCGTTTCAGATGGGCCTGTTTATATCCATCACAGTTAAAACCAAGTTTTTTCTTTATGATAGTTTTCAGGTCCGTAAACTCTTTTTCATCTTCATAAGCCGGACAGGTCCTGGTTTCAAACATCATAGCAGCGTCCCCACATCAATTATCAATGCTACATTCCCATCACCAAGAATTGTGGCGCCTGCAAAGCCTTTCAAACCCTTAAGGAACCTGTTGTCGATGTTCTTGATAATGACCTCCTGTTGCCCTATAAGCTGATCCACCACAAGCCCTACATTGCTGCCCATTCGTTCTACCACAACCACAACCATTTCCTTGGAACCATTGCAGCTTCCTCCGAATAGATTCTGTAACCTGATAAGCGGCAGGACTTCGCCCCTGACCATCACCACTTCTTCCGATTGAATGGTCTTTATCTGATCTTTATTTATGGCAATATCCCTTACCACATTTGCAATAGGTATTGCATAGACGTTCTTGCCCACCCTCACCATCTGTGAGTTTATGATCGCAACGGTCAGAGGCAATTTAAGACTGATCTTCGTCCCTGCGCCATATTTTGATTCAAGCTTTACCGAACCGCCCATGCTCTGTATCTTTGACCTGACGACATCCAGTCCGACTCCGCGACCCGAAATCTCAGTCACTTTCTCAGTGGATGTGAATCCGGGAAGATATGACAGGTTAAGGGCTTCAACATCGGAAAGCTTGGAAGCGTCCTCTTTCGCTAATAAGCCTTTCTTTACAGCGATTTCCCTGAACGTTTCAGGATCCATGCCTTTACCATCATCCTCAACTTCTATGGTGACATAATTTTTCTCGCGCCTGGCAGTCAATTTAATACTTCCAGCCTGGTTTTTCCCCAACTGTTTTCTTATTTCAGGTAATTCTATTCCGTGATCCACGCAGTTTCGAAGTATATGTACAAGAGGATCCCCGATCTCGTCCAGTATGGTACGGTCAAGTTCTATGTCACTGCCAGTAATAATGAGTTCGATCTTCTTGTGTTCAATTTTTGCAAGGTCCCTTATCATTCTTGGGAAGCGGTTAAATATCTGTTCCAGGGGGACCATTCGAGATGCCATTATCCCTTCCTGCAATTGGCCTGTCAGGTTGTCGAGGCTTGAAAGGGCCTCTTCTAAAGCATCGATCTTATAATCTGATGCCAGCTGCACGATCCGAATTTTGTTAATAACAAGTTCTCCCACAAGATTCATCAAAGAATCGAGTCGTTCGACACTAACCCGCACAGTCTGAATGTTTTTACCTGCTGCCTTTTCTTTCTCGATGATTTTCTCTTTATTAAGTACGGTCCGTCCAGCGGCTTGCGCTGGTTCAGGTCGTGTTTCAGCTTTTTGCGTAACTTCCCGTTTAACTTCGACACTTGCGACCTCAAGGATCTTCATTAATATACTTTCAATCTCTTTAGCCTCTTTTCGTGTTGAAACCTTTATCTTGAGTTCCTGAAGGAATTTTCCGACTTTAATATCGCTAGCAGATGGGCTTGTTTCAATTATCTCGCCGATTTCGGAGAGGTTTCTCATTATAATAGTTGCCCGGGGAATTTTAAGCGTGCATGATTTGTCAAGATTTATCGTTACATTAAAAATGTTGCCGTCAGTTCCGGCCTTTTCAACGGCATTATCAATTATACCTGCTGCATTTTGCGGCTCAGGCGCTGCCGGCGGTTTTTCCACCGATTTCGCCACTTCCGGTTTAACCTCGACAGCTGATACATCAAGAATTTTCTTTAGTACACTTTCAATCTCTTTAGCATCTTCTTTTGTTGAAACCTTTATCCTGAGTTCCTGAAGGAATTTTCCGGCCCAAATATCGCCTGTAGGTGGGCTTATTTCGATAATCTCACCAATCTCGGATAGGTCTCTCATTATAATAGTTGCACGGGCAACTTTAAGTGTGCATGATCTTTCAAGAGTTACCGTTACATTAAAAACGTTATTGCCAGTCCCGGTATTTTCAACTGCATCATCAATTATATCCGGATCATTTTGCATAGCTGGCGTTTCCTGCTGTTTTTCAGTCGATTGAGCGACTTCCGGCTGTTTTTTGGTTGATTGCGCTTCTTCATGTTGTGTTTCTACAGGTTTCGCAACATCAGGCTGCTTTTCAGTCGAATGATCAACTTCCTGTTTAACCTCGACACTGGAAACCTCAAGAATATTTTTTAAAATACTTTCGATCTTTTTAGCATCTGCGTTAGTTGAAATATTTATCCTGATTTCCCGGCTGGTTTTTACCCCTTCACCTGAAGGCAGTATCGCTTCTACAATATCACCGATCTCTGAGAGGTCCCTCATAATAACATTTGAACGGGCTGACAGTAGAGTGCATGAATTATCAATCGTGACCTTTATATTATATATCTTACTGCCGGTCACGGATTTTTTAGAATTAGTACTATTTTCTACCGGGTTTTTCTGCGGCGCCTCCGGCTGCTTTTGTGTTGATCCGGAGCATCCCCCTTTGTTTGTGATTGACAGAAGATTTGCGATCAATTTGGAAATATCACACTGTGTGGAATTTTCAGGTGTTTCTACCATTATCTCAAGAGTATCCAGGCATTCGAACAGGATATCTATCGCATCTGCGTCAAGGTTCATTTCCTTCTTACGCACCCTGTCCATCAGATTCTCCATTTTATGGGTCAGTTCTGAGATATTGATGTAGCCCATTGTTGCAGACATGCCTTTCAACGTATGCGCCGCCCTGAACATCACATTTATAGTTTCGTCGTCATGCGTATCTTTCTCAAGACAAAGGAGAGCACTGTTCATTGACTGGAGATGTTCAGCCGATTCAATTGCATACAATTTTTGATATTCAGACATGTCATCCATTATGATCCCTCTATGCGTTCAGCGTTATTCCCTCAGCAATCCTGTTTATGGGCAGGATAAAATCTGCAAGATTATGTTCAACGATCGCCCTTGGCATGCCGTAGACCACACATGTGGACTCATCCTCAGCAATCGCTTTTCCCCCTGCTTTTTTAAGGTTCCTGATACCCACGCAACCATCAGAACCCATACCTGTAAGTATCACACCAAGCGCGTCACTGCCGTATAATGAAGCGACTGAATTTAAAAGAACATCAACAGATGGCCTGACACCCTGGACCTTTTGTCCTTTGTTGAGTGCGATAACTTCGACGGTTTTACCATTTTGTGTCTGCTGTTTTACTACCATATGATAGTCTCCTGGAGCTATAAGTATAATACCGGGTTCTACTATGTCCCCTTCTTTTGCTTCCCTTACCCGGATCATTGATTGCATATTTAAGCGTTCAGCCAGTGATTTTGTGAAGCCGGGAGGCATGTGCTGGACAACGAGAATTGCGGCGTCAAGCGATGATGGGAGTAAAGGTATGATCTGCGCAAGCGCCCGCGGTCCGCCTGTTGAAGTGCCGATAACAACGACTTTCCTGGATTTTCTCAGCCTGATCTCAGGTTCTGATATTTTAGTTATACTCTTTATCTCCATGAAACCGAGTCTTGTTGTTTTCACCCCTGCTGCGGCCTTGACTTTTTTTATTAATTCCTCTTTAATACTAGATAGATCAGGAATTATATTTCCAGTTGGTTTTTGAATAAAATCCACTGCACCGTATTGAAATGCTGTAATTGTTACGTCTGCTGAGCTTTCAGTACTTAGCATTATCACAGGAGTAGGGCACTCGCTCATGATATAACCCAGGGCATGCAGTCCGTCAAGAACGGGCATTTCAATGTCCATTGTCACGACATCAGGCATTAACCTGATTACTTTTTCTATGGCATCTTCCCCATTTATAGCCCGCGCTATGACCTCTATGTCAGGTGAGTCGGTCAGCATATCAGAGATAATTTTTCGCATCAGTGCGGAATCATCAACAACCAGCACTCTAATTCTGGGCATTCATTCAGACCTGTTCAAGGTTTTTCGCAATAACATCCAGAACTTTTGTAGCATCAAAGGGTTTGATTATGAAGTCTCTCGCTCCGATCTTGATCGCATCGCTTATGATTGCATCCTGGCCTATCGAGGTGCACATTACAACCCTGGCATTTTTATCAAATGCCATTATTTGCTTCAGGCACTCCATACCGTCGGCATTGGGCATGATTATATCCATTAATACAAGAGCTGGTTTATGTTCTTTGTATTTGGCCACGCCATCCAGCCCGTCAACGGCTTCTATTAACTCATTCCCTGTAGGTGCAATTATTTTTTTGAGCATCATTCGCATGAATGCTGCATCGTCTACTATTAAAATTTTCTTTTGCATTATAGTCTCCTTTTTTTTATAATATTATATTACTCAATAAACATTCCCGGGTTTTAAAAGTTTCAAGTTCATTCTGCGCTCTATTGATTTTCTCCTTCAAATTATCAAGTAAGACCTTTGCATTCGGATCGCGATTATCAGGATATATCTGCCTCATTAAAATAAATATTTTCCGGTCTATAATACTCTGCTTCATTAACCTGATATTTTCTTCCACACCGAATATGAGTTTATCTTTTGCAGGTGAGTTCCTGACTTTCTCTATACATTTATTTAGAATAACAGGAACTTCCATGGCGTCTTTTACTGCCATATGGAGACAATCCAGGGTTACGGGCCTGGCAATATAATCGCAGACCATAGTAAGACGCGTAAAATCCTCTATTCCAGGCGGTCTTGCTGTGATCACGATCAAAGGTATGTCGGGTCCAATAAGTTTTATTTTTTCAATTAATTCCCATCCGTTCATATCATCAAGTTCAATATCCAGTAATATTAAATTTGGAAGGTGTTTTTTTAAGAATAAAAGGCAGTCTTTTGCGGTATATGCCATATTCAGCATGTACTTTTCACCGCTCATAGACAGCATTTCAGCATACAGGGCGGCTAAATCGGGTTCCCTGTTTATGATCAATATGGATCTTAGTTTTTGGGTCATAATAGGGTTTACTTTATTATCACACAGATATGAGTCTTAGTGAGATAAATTTCACAAGAGCCGGTAAACCGGCGCAAATTCGTATCCCTATGCTTTTATCTGCATAATATCACTCACAATTGAGAGGCTGTCCCTGTTTTCAGAGAAATATTCGTAAATAGAATGCATGGCATCTTCCTTGCGGGATGTTTCTGTCACCTGAATATAGATCGAAACCGGGTACAACAAAAGCTTGCTGATCTTATAGGGTTTTTGATTGTTAGCTAAATATAATGATATTAAAATTGCCGTGAATCGATTAATTGTTTGATCCATTCCAGTCAATTGAAATGCAATATTACAATCCTCGTTGCTGATAGCAACTTTAACAGGCCAGTTAAGGATTGAAAGTTCCTCGTTTATCATCCTGGCCAGACTTTCAACATCATAGATATTGATCTCTTTTTCAGTTGCGAAAAGCTGCGTTGCATGGTTAATTGGGGGAAGGGAGTTTTTCCTGTCCATTAACAGCCACTGGAACATCGTAAGAGGTATCGTAACACCGTATATACGCTGCAACATCTGGTCTTTTGTATGGCTTTTCTCTGTCAAAAGGTCTTTTGCGGTCTCAAGGCTCCCCATGTTCTCGGTAATGAATCCTGTGAAGTCAATGATTTCCCTCATCGTTGCAGACAGGTTGCCCCTGTGTTTTTTCAACAAAGGGTCAAGTAGCCTAAGGTGTTCATCACTTATAGATACATTTTTTCGTAACATTATTTTGCCTTTTACATTCTATTATTCGGAGTTTTAATGATTATAATTATAATCATAGTAAAAAGTATATATAGTTTTGCATTTTTATAAGGTTCACACGTTTTTCACAAATCTGTTTATATGCTGGTGAGAATTATAAAATAACATATAATTTTCCTCCTTAATGTATGAGGGATAATCAAAATGTTATAAAAATGGAGAACTGAGAATGTATGATGAGCATAAAAGACATGTCATTAAGCAAGAAACTGCTGGGGGGATTCGGACTGTTAATCATTCTACTGGCTGTGGTTGGATTCATAGGGTATTCAGGGATAAACAATGTTGCAGCGATGAAGACTGCCGGATTAGATGCTGAAAACGCAAAGAATCAAGCACTTTTACTGATAATAATTACTGGAGTTATAGCAGCCATTATCGGAGTTGGCTTAGGAGTTTATATCTCCCGCTCTATAACAAAACCTTTGGGCATCATGCTCCATGCATCCAATAAGGTCGCACAGGGGGATCTTACAGTTCATGTTACGCACGATTCAAAGGACGAGGTTGGACAACTTTCCCAGGCGATCCAGGCCATGACAGATAGCTTAAAGACAGTGCTTGCAAAGGTACAGAATTCCGCTCTTCGTGTCTCTTCAACAGCGCAGGAACTTTCTGCGTCAAGTGAAGAACTGATGGCTTCCACTGAACAGATAACAAGCACCACGCAGGATATTGCTGCCGGCGTAAGCCAGCAGTCCGCCAAAATGTCAGAAATAAGCCGCGCCATGAGAGAGATGTCAGGGAGCGTCCAGCAGGTAGCTACGAACGCCCAGAAAGCATCAGAAGGCGCAACCGGAGCAGCCAAAACCGCCCAGGATGTCGGGAAGATATCCAGCTCGGTTTCAGTAAAGATGTCAGATATAAAGTCCGCAGTCAGCAACTCGGCCGTTGTAATAAAAGACCTTAACAACAAATCCCAGAAGATAGGTGAAATAATCGGCGTCATAACCAACATTGCAGACCAGACTAACCTTCTTGCCCTGAACGCGGCAATTGAGGCTGCACGCGCTGGCGAGCACGGCAGGGGCTTTGCAGTGGTCGCTGATGAGGTGCGTAAACTTGCCGAAGAATCAAGGAACGCATCAAGCCAGATAACTTCGCTTATTAAAGAGATCCAGATGGGTACTCAAAATGCAGTGGAAAGTATGGACCAGGGTACAAAGTCAGTGGGCGAAGGCTCAAAGACAATAGATGAAGCATTAAATGCCATCAACCAAATTGTAGATGCTGCAGGAGGCGTGGCGACAATGGTACAGGAGATAGCGGCTGCCGCTGAAGAACAGTCCGCATCGGTTCAAGAGGTCACAGCTTCGGTGGATGAAGTATCAGCCATAAGCGAGGAATCCGCAGCAGGAACCCAGGAAGCTTCGGCTGCTTCTGAAGAGCAGGCTGCGTCGATGGAGCAGCTTGTGAACGCTGCGCAGCAGATGGCAGACCTTGCAAATGAATTGCAGATAGAAGTAGCAAAGTTCGATCTTGGGGAGGATAATGCCTCTTCCTTCAGGCAAACGCAGGCTCCTGCAAAAGAAGTGCCTCATACGGCTGAAAAGACTAAACCAGTAAAGCATGAAGAGAAGTCCAAACCTCAGCACATTTCTGACAAAACGGTTAAAAAACCGCTCTTTCATGTAAATGAACTCAAACCGAAATAGTGTGATATCATGGCAGAAGCTGCAAAATTAGTAAACCAGGAACTCCAGCTCGTCGTCTTTAGATCAGGCGACGAGGAGTTCGGGGTCGAAATAGGGAACGTGCAGGAGATCATCCGCTTGACCAGCATCACGAAAATACCGCAGGCAGGTGACTTTATTAATGGCATAATCAACCTGCGCGGCAGGATCATTGTAGTGATAAACCTCAATGTGGTAATGGGAATTGAAACTACGGTGAACAGGGATGAGAACGCGCGCATCATAGTGGCTGACGTTGGCGACACCGTGGTCGGGTTCATGGTAGATTCCGTGAGTGAGGTCATTCGTCTCCCCATAAAGGATATCGAGCCTGCGCCTGCTATTATTGCGAACAGGATCGGAACTGAATATCTGCGTGGCGTTGGCAAGATGGAAAACAGGCTGCTTATCCTTCTTAAACTGGATAAGATACTTGGGGCGGAAAAACTGAACAGCATCCATAAAATATCAGAAGAAACGAAGCCAGAGGCCTCGTAATCCATTTTATTTTTGGTTTCAAAAATTTTCATGTTCACACTTTTTTCACACTGATGCTTATTAACATGTGGAGAGAAATGATAGTTAATACAGCTTAAGAGGGAATCATGGCACAAAGTCCAAACATATCGGCTAATAAAGGATTTGGAGATGCAGAGCTTCAGCTTGTCGTGTTTAATATACACGATGAGGAGTTTGGCGTTGAGATCGATACCGTGCAGGAGATAATCCGCATGATAAACATAACCGAAATTCCCAGGGCTCCTCCCTATGTTAAAGGTTTGATCAACCTTCGCGGACGAATAATAGTTGTGATCAACCTGAGCACTATAATGAGGGTGGGGAGCAATGAACCTGATGCCAATACCCGCATAATAGTGGCTGATGTCGACGGTACTGTAATGGGTTTTATTGTGGACTCGGTGAGTGAAGTGATACGCCTGTCAGCCAAGAGTATCGAGCCTACGCCTTCTATAATCACGAATAAGATACGTTCGGAATATATTAAGGGCGTTGGTAAGATAAATGAACGATTGTTGATCCTGCTGAACCTTAATAAGATGCTAAGTTCAGAAGAATTAATTCATATCCAGAATATGTCCTCTGAAATTGCTGAAGTGGCAGCAACATAATATATTACAATAAGGTTATTATGTATCCTTGTCAGGTTACGGCAGTAATTCCATAATTCTTCTTAAAATAACCTCAATGCTGTACAACAGCAGCGCTGCCAGAAGAAATACCGGCCCAAGATAAACGACTTTTCGCACCATGCCTGTTTTTGCAGCAGTTGTGTGGGAAATAAGCCCATCAAGCTCCGAAATATTATATACCCGCCCGCCAGCGCCGGTTATTATATCTGGTATTAATTCACTGCGTCCAGTATTCCGGTATTCAGAAAGTGCGTTCACGGCTACGGTATAACCTGAAATGTCATGGAATCCTGTTGAATTCGGATAAACGGTCGCATGGTACAGTTTTTCACCGGTTTTTTCAAACTGAAGCTCATTTCCTTCAAATGTGAGGACAGGTTCGCTTTCTGAAGATACGAATACATCGATCGGTTCGCCGACTTCCCCATCCTGGGCGCGAAGTTCAAAACCATCCGGGGTCCCGATCGCATAGTTCATTGAGTTCGCCACAAGCTTTGAATTTCCTTCGGCGTAAAGGGCTGGAGCCCAGGCATTCCCATTATCAACGGTTATAGCGACCACCCTTCCGAGCCCGGCTCTCCAGGCAGTGATGACGGGATTACCGTTACCTGTCATAACAAGCGCCTGTGCGTTCTGCTTTGCATGGACGTTATTATACCCGTAAACCGTCGCGTTAAGCGCGATGTCCTGTGTAATAAAGTGACCGCTGTTCATTATCAGAAGTGGATAACCATCTCCTCTATTCCTGCTTTCTTTTTCGCCAAACAATACATTAATACCATGCGCAGCGTCCCGCCTGAGATATCCGCCGCCTCCTGCTTCTGCAAGCTGTGCCATGAACTCCACATCAGTATCCCCGCCCACCCCGATAGCATATATCGTTATCCCGTCATCCGACATTGAGCGGGCGGCTTTTAATGAAGCGCCTCTGTCAGCGACCGCGCCGTCAGATATCACTATTACATTCATTCCGCCGTCGAAATTCCTTAACATGCTATGCGCTTCGGCAAGCGCAGGCGATAAATGGGTGGTTCCCCCATACCTGAGCCGTTGTATGATATCCCTGACATCCGACCTGTCGGCATACTGCGAAAACGGCACGACCGTATGCGGGACATTATTGAACGCAATGACACCCAGGAAATCCCTGTCGCCCATATCATCTATTACCTGAAGGGCAAGCCCTTTTTCAACTCCTAGTTTGGGTTCAGCGCCAGAGATGTCGCCTGTGCTTCCAGATATATCCACGATAAGTATAACAGCGGTTTTAGCAGATATGGGAGGAATCCCGCCGTATTTTACAGGAATGAGTTGCTCAAACAGCGGCAGTTTACTGTAGTCAGAAAAAGCGTTCTGACCTCCAACAACAACAAGACCTCCGCCATTTATGACATAATCGCTCAGGGCAAGGGCATCTGAAAAAGACAAATCTGCTGCGCTTGCATCATCAAGGACGACAGCCTTATATCTGCTGGCATCTGCCAGATTTGCGGCAGTATACACTGAATACGAGCTTTTCATTACCTGCGAAAGCGGGGAATCTTTATCTGATACCAGAAGAACCTCAGGCAAGGGCGCCACATGCACTGATCTGTAGAAAACGTTATTCTGAGGGAATTCGTCATCTAATGCTTCGAGTTCTGCTTTCATTGTATGAGACCCGACGCTTCCAAAGGAATATGTCAGAGGGATCTGCTGTGAGCCATTTATACGATCGCTGAACACGACTTTACCGTCGACCTGGACTTTCAGGTCGCCTTCGATATCTCCTGTGGACTTGATATTTACAATAAAACCTGCCTGTGTATCAAGAAAAGCCGCAGCATCGCCTTCGATTGAAACACTCATGTCTTTTTTCACTGGCTCCTGCCTGAGATAATATACCGTTGTATTAAGGCTCCGGGCAAAAGAAACCGCATCAGGAATACCTCTGCCGTAATTATTATTCCCGTCGCTGATAAGTAGTATGCTGCCCCCCGACCTCACGTTCCTGATAATTGCATCGCCGATTGGGGATCTAGTGCCTGAGATATAGTCAATAGAAGTTGGCGTCCTGTTCGAAAGGTGGCTGTAAATTTCATCAGGGGGAGAAAAAAGGCGCATGCTCTCAGTCCTGTCCTCTATTATGGTTATATCCGCAGTCCCGGTCATCCCCTGCACATATTCTTCTGTGTATGGCGAGGCTATCGAGAGCAATATGATAGAAATTATCAAAAGCTTTGATGCAACAAGAATAATAGCTTTTGATCCTCCTGGTTTTAAGTAATAAAGGATGGCAAGGATTACCGGGATTACCATTAAAGCGACAACAGGATATTGAAATTGTATCATATATCCCCCCTGTGCTTCCGATAATAGAGTTCAATTGCCACAAGAATGATCGCAAGGATGGAAAAAAGAACAACAAGGTGCACCTTTTCAACTTTCGTACCGAATGTCTTTTCAGACTCTGTATTATCGGAATCCGTATTATCAGTCTCTTTATTATCGATTCTTTTTACCGTGATATCCGACTCTTTTTCATCAAGAAGGTTTGCGGCTATCGTCCTATTCCCGATCTCATAGAACCCGGCATCGCCAAGATAAAGATCAGATGTTTCAATAGAGGCGTGCGGCGCTGCTATGGTTTTTGAAGTCCCAAACGGCAGGACAGTACCTGTTTTAAAATTAAGTTCAGAGGCGGGAAATGAGGATTCAAGGAGCCTGTACCAGAATATCGGATATGATGTCTGTAGATGGAAATCTCCCCACATGTCGTTCATACCCAGATAGACCACCCTGCCCCTGCCCACGTTCCAGTACGCCAGTACCGGCCCCTCTGGCGCCGAGGCCAATGATACTGCCCCCTCTTTGAGTGTTGCTTTCAGATAACCGGATACGCCAAGATCAAGTCCACCTGTCAGGTCTGAACTTTTGACATCAAAACCAGATGCTTTTGCCCTTCCTGATATCTCAACAGGAAGGAGCCCTTTAGTGTCTATGAACGCAAGTTCATCTTGAGCTTCAAAGACAAGCGTGCCTCCGTCCTCAACAAAACTACGCAGGTCGTCCATGGTTCCGGGCAGCAGTGAATCTCTTGTGTAATTGTGAAGCACGATAATATTGTGGTCAGGTTTTCGCGGCGCCCGAATGAACGTAGTTTCTTCAACTTCCACACCAGGAATGGAATTAAAAGCGATAGATATAGGAGTTTTTTCAACTATATCGCCCAGAATTAGAACCCTTTTTCTTGAAATAACAGGCATGCTGATATACAGGAAATTATCTGCCTGAAGGTCATCCGGAGGCTCAATGGATAGTGTATTTTTACCCGGGAGAGCTGGGATGCTAAAAAATTCCTTTGAGCCGGGTTTTATCCTCCGGGTTTGTGATATCCCGCCATCCTGTCTGATTGTAATATCTTTTGCAGAAGCTTCGTAATTTTTAACAGTGAATTTCACGGACCCCTCCGAAACTGATGCATCTATTATCCCGATATTGCTTCCTGCGACTCCAACCTGCCTGTAGTCCACAGGTATGCTTTTCGCTTCCAGCGTTTTTTTGGCGTATGTTATATCCTGACCAGAGAAATCAGATATAACTACGATTTTAGATTCACCTTTACCTGCCAGTTCCGCAGCCAGAAGCATGGCATCGGAAAGATCGGTGCCTGTGGAGCCAGCTCTTTGGCCCCCGAGTTCCTGAATGGCTTTTTGGCTTTCAGCATCTTTAAAAAGCAGCAGCGGCGTACTGCCTGCTAGTATCAGGCTTGACTTACCGCCTAAAATGTATCCTGAAGCAATATCTACTGCTTGCGAGAACCTGTCAGGACTTACATCAGTAGCAGACATGCTTGCAGAGTTATCCAGTACTATCACCGTGCTGCCGTATTCCGTATTTGCAGAGAAATATGGGTTCACAAGACTAAAGACGATAATGGTTATTGCAGCAAGCTGGATAAGGAGAAGCGGGTCACGGACAAGTGTTTCAAAGAGCGACCTGAGACCTCTCTTTTTTCCTGGCGAATTAAGCAGCATGATCGAAGGCATTTTGAGAGTCTTTGGCTTTGGTTTGAGCAGGTATAATATAATGACAGGAAGAAGGAGCAGCAGCAATACCAGAGATGTTGGGTTTTCCAGCATATCAATCCTGAACTGTGAGATTTGTAAAATAATTTTTCACTATCTGTTGATATAATACAGGTACTGCTTCAGAATATATATCAGACGATGATGCTTCAGGCGGGAACAGCTTTGAATACCCTGAAACCTGTTTTCCATCTCCCCGAACATTGGGTTCGCTCCCCTGACTGCGATATATCAAAACTCCCTGGGAATCATTCCCGATATTTACAACAGACGGTTCTTCAAAGATATCCTGGGCCGAGCCGCTTCCTGTGTATTCCGGAAGTCTCATGGCGCCGGGACTTTCGGTCTGTATTGGGTTTTCCGGAGAATGGATAAGCGCAGAGGACAGTACGAAAGTTACGAGAAGAAGGATAATAGCCGTTCTTATCCCGAGACGCGATGTGGATATGAACGAAGAATATTTCACACTATCCATATCAGAATTGACTGAAGCAGCAAGGTCATCTACAACAGTATTTTTCTCATCCCTGTTGTCATAGAGAGCGCCCAGCCGTTCCCTGAGTGATGGATAGCGTTTTTCAATGAGCTTTATGATGTTCGCATCAGCCCTGTATTTTAACACTATAAAGAAAAACAGTACAGGCGGCAGGAACAGCGCCCATTTAGAGCTTATTCCGGCGTAAGAAAGAACTACAAACAGCGATAAAAAGATAATTACGGCATCAAGGGTGGTTTCCACAACCCTGAACCTGATAAGGACATTCTTAAGTTCATTGATTCTTATTATTGGTTTATACATGGTCAATAGGTTTTGAGCTTGCTCAGTTCATTCTGGATGTTGTAGATATCCTGCAGGATAACAGTTTTCTGTGCGTCGTTTTTAACATCGGTTTCCAGCGTGTCGATCATTATCTCAAGTCTCCCGATGGACGCCGTATGCTTTGCCAGAACCTCATTTAAGATCGTGCTGTTTGTGCTTGCCAGATCAAAGTTCTGCTGGCATTCGAAAAACTCCTGCTGAAGGGAAGAAAGCTCCCTGCTGATATCCTCAAGTTCATGTGTTTTCGTATCCAGCTTTGCAGCAAGCACAAGTTCCCTGTTCACGGATACATTGAGTTCGCTGATATTAGAGTAGAGGTCTTTTTGTTTTATCGTAATATTTTTAAGGGTATCATTAAAATCCTCAAAGGTTCTTTCATAACCCGACTTCATGTCATTGTATCTTATCTGGTAAAAAACAGATGTGCCGACAAGAGCCAGCAGCAGGATCATGATAATATAGATCAATTTTATATTGACATCTCGTTCCATCATATAAAAATAGGTTAATAAAGTACTTATAACCAGCGTCCTATCTCTTTCTCCTTAAAATTTGGAAGCATAGACATCAGAAATCTTAATCGATGTGTCATAATCAGGTTTTAGATATTAATACGGATGAATTTATGGCACGGAAAGATAATAAGATCGAAAAATGGCGATATTCGAATTATTCGTATCCTACGGCATGATGGGGCTTTTTGCCATTGGCATTCTTTCATCCGTTATTCCCATACCAACGGAACCCGGTATCGGGGAAAAATCCCGAATTGGTTTTTCTTGTATTGATAACCGGCTCCATACTGGGAGCTTCCCTGGGCTATTTGGCAGGAAAGTACGAGCTTAGAAGATTCATACCATTCCAGGATGCAAAAAAGGAAAAAAAGGTGCAGAAGTACTTTCGCGAATATGGGGGGTTATTACTCCTGGTCTCTCCCTGGATCCCGGTAGTGGGCGACCTTGCCCCGATGGTAGCCGGGATCGAGAATTATGACTCTACAGAAAGATAATTAAAGCATGAAGATATTGTTGGATGAAGTTGTCCTGACAGGATGGCATTGTTAATCAAAAAATGGGGAATCAATAACGATAACGATCATAATTCCAACCTATAATGAAAAAGAGAATCTGCCGATATTAGTTAAATCAATTTTTGATGTTTTTCAGGAAAATTTTTTGCAGGGAGATGTCATAATCGTGGATGACAATTCCCCTGACGGTACAGGAAGAGTCGCTGATGAGCTTTCTTCAGAGAATAATAAGATAAAGGTGCTTCACAGAAAAGGGAAAGAGGGTTTGAGCAGTGCTGTGATGGAAGGATTCAATTATGCTACCGGTGAGATAATCGGAGTGATGGACGCTGATCTCAGCCATCCGCCTGAGGTGATCCCAAAACTTGTTCTTCCTATTTTAAATGGCGAATCAGAATTTGCATTGGCGAGCCGTTATCTTGAAAACGAAGAAATAGAGAAATGGCCATTCATAAGGAAGATCACGAGCCGGGGAGCAACGATCCTGGCAAGACCTTTGACAAATATCAGTGACCCTATGAGCGGATTTTTCTTTTTTAAAAAAAATATCCTGGTTGGGGTCACGCTATCACCGATAGGTTACAAGATCATGCTTGAGATATTGGTAAAAGGGAATTATCAAAATATCAAAGAAATACCATTTATTTTTAAGGATAGATATAAGGGTGAAAGCAAATTGAACTGGAGGGAACATGTTAATTATCTGGGGCATTTGACTAAATTATACATGTATGTTTTAAAAAAAGCAATCATATAAATATTGCCTTATAGTTATAGGTAAACGATCGTAAAAACACTGAGACCCATTGAATATTACATCATTATTATACGTATGATTATTATTTTGTGACAGCGATAAATATATATTGAGGGGAGATGTAACATGAATTAATCTTAAATGGTGAAAGTAACCATAAGAGGAAGAGGTATGTATATATGAAGAAAATTTTATTTGTTTTATGTCTTTCGGTAATATTAACAATGACAGGTATTGCTGCTGCGGACAGTATGAATATAGTAAAAGATGGCACAAATGAAGATGTTTCTCAAGTCAAGCTTGGAGTGGGGGATACAGTAACATTAGATATAAACATTAGCTCATTCCTGGCACCTATTAACTATGATCACGGCATTTTTGTTGCGCTAGTCGATTTAAGCTTCAACCCCATAAATGGTCTTCAAGTAGAGATCAATGAAACAACTGGACCATTTGGGATAAAACCAGATGGGATATGGAATACCTTAACAGACAATCCTGTTATTATTTGGAAACAAGATATGAATCAAGGTGGATTTGAAAAATTTGATCTTAAAATCACCAAGACAGCAGAAATTCCTGAGGGTTCTCAATTATTAATCTTTGACGGCGTTTCATATCAAGGAAACCTCGTATTATTAAGCGCTGACAATGTCGAAGTAAATGTTCCCGAATTCTCTACAATAGCCATCCCAATCGTTTCAGTAATAGGAATGTTGTTCATATTACAGAACAAGAAAAAGAGGACGTAACAAAGAATCCAATATTTTTTTTACAAAACGCAGGTATAGAGTATGTTTTCTATCAGTATAGGTATCTGTGTCTATAATGAAGAAAAGATCATCAGAAGCTTGCTGAATTCTTTATTGAATCAAAAGACCACGAATCCGATAAAGGAGATCTATGTTATATCATCCGCATGCAGCGATAAGACAGATGAAATCATAGAAAAAGAATTTTTAAAATATCCTCAAATTATTTTGTTAAAACAGGAAAAAAGAGAAGGAAAAGCTTCTGCGATCAACCTATTCTTAAAAAATGCAAGCGGCGATATCCTGGTATTGGAGAGCGGAGATACGATCCCTGCAGAAGATACCATTGAAAACCTGATAGACCCTTTCAAGTATCCGAAAATTGGTATGGTGGGCGGACGTCCTATCCCAGTAAATAATAAAAACACCTTCATGGGTTTCACATCTCATCTTATATGGGAACTTCATCACAGGCTTGCTTTGAAAAATCCAAAACTTGGCGAACTTGTAGCATTTAGAAAAGACTTAGAAATAAAACTCCCCACAGATACGGCTGTGGATGAGGCATATATTGAGGCGCTTGTTCATGAGAAGGGATATGAATTGGTATATGCTCCAAGGGCAATCGTAAATAATAACGGTCCTGCAACCATTTCGGATTTCCTCAAGCAAAGAAGGCGAATATTTGCCGGACATCTCCATCTTAAAAGGACAAAAAGGTATATGCCATCCAGCATGAATAAATTTGAGATATTGAAATTGATCATAGAAGAAATCAAGTTCAAAAAAAACAATATCTTGTGGTTATCTGGGGCTATTCTTCTGGAGACGTATGGGAGATTGCTCGGTTCGTATGATTTTTACCTGAAAAAAGAGAAACATGCTATATGGAGCGTGGCAACGACTACAAAAGAATTTATCCCTGTGGTAACTCATAGTAATCATGTAATTACAGGTTCGCCCAATTCAGCCATACACAGAATGAAATTATGGTCAGATATAAAGCAAAATATTGAATTTACAAATTCAAAAATCTACTCCGAAGCAATGTCTGTATCAGACGTAGTTTTACCTTACAACAAGCTACAAATCATGCAAAAAAGTTCTATTCCGCCATTATCCCAGACATCTCCAGCCAGTAAAAACCAAAAAGGATTGAAAAAAATTAACAAAAATGATGAAATTAGCAAATCTCCATATTGAAAAGGACTATTTTCAAAATGAAACAAATGTATGAAATCTTACCGAAAATCCCCCAATACAAGCTTTTTCGAAAATATAATTATCCAAAAATACTTCCTCTCAGTCTGACCGTAAGTATAACATATAGGTGTAATTCCAGATGCATGACCTGCAATGTCTGGAAGAAAAAAACCAATGAATTCTCATTAGATGAATTCAATAAAACTTTCGAATCGATCGGAACTTCTCCATATTGGCTCACGATCAGCGGTGGAGAACCTTTTTTGAAGGAAGATATTGTGGAGATTTGCGATAGTGCCTATAACCATTTTAAGCCAGGAATTATCAATATTCCAACAAATGGGATTTTATTCAATAAAATTCCTGATAAGGTTGAAGAAATAATCAAAAACTGCCCGGAAACGCAGGTCATTATCAATCTCTCGATCGATGGGATCGGAGAGAAACATGATAATATTCGAAATGTTAAAAATAACTTTGAAAAAGCTTTGAAAACATTTGATGCGCTGCGTTCCCTGGGGTATCCTAATTTCAGCCTGGGCATACACACCGTTATATCAAAATATAATGTTGCAGACATACCTGAGATATACGATTATTTTCTGGAGAAAAAACCGGATTCGTATATAAGTGAGATCGCAGAAGAGAGAGTGGAACTGGATACAATCGGATCTGGAATTACGCCTTCGCTGGAGGAGTATACGCAAGCAATTGACTTTCTTTCAAATAAGATCAAACAGGAAAAGCATGCCGGAGTATCAAAGATGACTCAGGCTTTCAGACTGGAATATTATGACCATGTAAAAAAAGTTCTGAGAGAAAAAAAGCAAATTCTTCCATGTTATGCTGGTTTTGCCTCAGCTCAAATAGCACCTGATGGAGATGTATGGACATGCTGCATAAGGGCTGAGCCTGTTGGAAATCTGAGAGCCGTGGATTACGATTTCAAAAAGGTTTGGTTCAGCGAAAGGGCCAATATAATCAGGGAGAGTATAAAAAAGAAAGAATGTTATTGCCCTCTTGCAAATGCGCATTATACTAACATGCTGTGCGATTTCAGGACATTGATCAAGGTTGTGATGAAGGCTTTTTGATGGTTTTGCATCATAAACAGAAATCGGAAAAGGATAGCGATATGGTATTTGTTAGTCTGATTATAATCTTACATTGGCAAGAACTTTTTGTTTTACAAAGTCTGGAAATACCTTATTTAATAATGAAATGGCTTTATATTTATAAAAAAGTTTATTTGCAGAATCCTTGTCAAACCATACTTTCTCTTTCAAGTCGTAGCTATGGATCAATTCAGCGTTTAGCGGCGCAAGCAGTTCATTGTAGTAATTCAATGAATTGATAAGTCCTGTTGAATACTTTCCAGCCGTTTGACCTGCAAATTTCCCTGCAAGCATTGAGCTCCCTATTCCACCACATGTCATTGCCATCACATGATACGCTGACTCACCCGCAAAAAGCACCTGTCCTTTAATTGGATTTGTGATAGGTTTCGTGATAGGCCCTACTCCTCGTATCTCCCTTATGATCCTTCCTTTTGGGAATTCCTCTTTAATGAAGGATTTAAGAAGTTTATCTGTATTTATTCCATTCATAGGAATAACCGCAATTCCAATATTTGCTATATCCCTCGCTTTCGGGAATATCCAAATATACCCGCCAGGTGAATATTTATGCCACCAGAAAAGCTTTATTGTTTTTCTATCAACATCAATCCCTTCCAGTGTGCATTGTTTACAGATAGCAATATCTTTTCTTTGCAGTATTTCATCGAGCCCGGTATCTTTAGCTATTCGAGATGGATAGCCATCGCAGGCAATAATAAGCTTCCCTCTAACTATTTCTCCGCTTGCAAGGTATATCTTATCAGGAGAAGCGAATTTTTTCACTTCGCATCCAAGCCTTATTTCAGCCCCCTCCATGGAAGCACGGTCTATTAAATGCTGTTCAAATTTCTCTTTGTGAAGAATATATCCTCCAATCGGCAAAGAGACTTCTTTGCTATTTGGCAACTTATAGTCAATTTTATCAAATGTATTGGCAATATATTTTGAACTGACGGGAATTGAATGATCTTCCAAGACTCCAGAAACGATCCCTTCAGCACAGCATGGTATACTATTTTCAATATTCTTTCTTTTTTCTATTGCAAGTACTTTTGCCCCTTCTTTTGCGGCATTTATTGTCGCTATCACTCCCGCAGGTCCTAATCCGATTACAACGACATCATAATCCATTTCTTTGTTCTCATTTATTTCTGCCGATTTCCATTTATGATATTATAGTCATGAAACATCTTGAATATATATGTATTCCCGACACGGGAAAAAATCATGTTTAAATCCCAAAAAAATAATTCATATAATTTGATACACAATATCGGAAATAGCATCCAGCCTGCAAACGCCATATTTCTCGGAATTCTCATATTCTTTACCATAGAGAATAGCTGATATCATAAGTTTTTTATTATTTTCTTTTAGAGGAACCATTTTGAACTTGAGAGTAACACTGGATTTTTTTTCGATTGAAAAATCCCTGAAAAAGTCGTCGACAAATAAAAAGTCCTCTCTGGTTTGAATCCAAATTATATAATTTGCAGATGAATTTCCTGTATTTTCAATTCTGACAAGAACATCATATCCTTCTCCAATTTCCATGAATCCTGGAATACTGGAAGAGAATACATATGGAGACATCTTTCCTGAAACATTGCATCTATTGTCCATTAATTCAGTCTTGTCTTCATGAATTCTTTTAAAGATGAAATATTTATATAATGTCTTATCTGCAATGAATATTAATTTATATTTTTTCAATATCTCATTCTTGGCAAATTTATCTAAATATTCATTAAAATCAATTTCGTGAACTATAATATAATCAGGTGTAAATATTTCAATGCTATTTAAGTCGACCGTAATTTTCTTGGATGCTGTTCCTTTGTCCATCTTTAGAAGAAAATATGAGGATGCATTAAAATCATTCAAATAAATATAATGTATGACGATTGGATAAAGCAACATTGATCCTATGGTAACATGTTTATTATTGCCATTTATTGCAGCATCATTTTGAATATAATTTACAGATGCTTGAACTCCTTCATAATCACCATTATTCCATGGTGATATTATTCCATTGATTAAATATGATAAGATAAATACGCCTGCGAGCAAAATTATAATTATTCTAAATATATTTATATAATTTTTTCTGTTGTGTAATTCTCTTAAAATATTAATTGAATTTATTGACATATTTGAAAGCATAATAAAATAAAAAGGAAAAGTATATATCAAGTAATATTCGTGTCTTGCTGCACCGATAAATAAAAATAAAACAAATGATAGAAAAAAGATTACAAGAAAACTCTCCCTGGCCTTACCGACATAAAATGGAACCAAATGGTAAAAAAAAGATATTGGTAAAAGAATGAATACAGAAATCTGGAAAAAATAATACCAGGGAATATTTTCTCCACCATATGTCAAAACAGCAAGATATTTGTTGACTCCTCTTGAAAGGATTTCTTCGATAGGTAGTTGACTGACACTAAGATCCGCAGTACCCGTGTTCATAAGGAATCGTTCAATAGTATGGAAATAAAATGGATTTGCATCTGTCACATAAAGCATTATTAGAAGAGGTAAAAAAAGAAGAAAAGCAATAGATACAATTATAATAACTTCTTTTTCTATTAAACATCTCCATTTTCTTTTAACCCAAAAAATAGTCAAAAAAAGGGCTGGAACCAATAATATGGTGATGTATTTTGTGTAAAAGGATAATCCCAGCATTATGCCAGCTAAAATAATATATCGCATACCTCCGTCCCCAAAATAAGCCAACCAGAAAAAATATAGAAAAGCAACGATGAAAAGTAATGTAATGGCCTCTAACATAAGCACACGGCTATATACAGTATGAAAAGATGAAAATGCGAGTAAAAATGCAGATAGTGCGCCAATTGTTCTTCCATACAATGCCTTCCCTAATAGATATAAGAAACATACCGTTAAACTTCCAGAAACCACAGATATTATTCTAAGGGTGTATATGCTTCCATCGAATAGTTTTGTCAAAATAGCTGATAAATATGGCAGGAGTGGAGGTTGATATGACAATATTTCTTTTGATAGATCCCAATTATTAGCAAGAAGTAAATTCGAATATCTCCAATATACAGGTTCATCAGGATACATATAAACATTAGAAACACCAATCATACGGATGATTATAGAGATAATGAAGAACACGAAAATAATTAGCATATCCATGCGATGGGAGTTTTTTTTGTTAATTGTCAGCACCGCCTTCTTATGAATCACTATGATTGTTTGTAATCAGACAAATTATATGCGTGTCTAATTTATAAGCCTATTTACAATGCATGCGCAAGGGTAAGGATCTCTATTGAAAATTGTTCTCAAAAAAATAGAATAATAAAGTAGTGCTTTTAAGTTTTAACACTACTCTATTTTCTGTATTACTTTTCTATTTACCTTGGAATTCTAATATTTTAACTGCTTGTTTCATCTCGTTTGCAAGTTCATCTGGCGTTATCTCACTTTTGCCAGGTACACCCCGGGCACATAACTCCAATTTGATACATTCTGGCTGATAATATGGTAGGGCGGTGTGGTCTCTAATAACGCCACATACCATGTCATATTAAATTTAGTTGTACCCATGTTCTTGATAAGTGTCGAAGTCTTATGACTGGGCATAAAGTGGCGGTAGAGTTAATGGTACCATCGTTTTATTAATCTCGAACAAATTGACAAATTGTAATCAGGTATACTCCATGCCCAGACCAGTTTTTACTATGGCAAGGTTTATATGCTGAAAGAATCAATTCGGATTTGTGCCAGGTTTTCATAAAATCGCTAAAAAAGCAGAATTTTTTCGTTGGGGCGTTTCGTACATTCTTTCCCTTAATTATCATAGGTATTTCAATAACTTTCTTCCTCCGCCAGCAATGATTGGCTTGGAGATAACCAGACGATGTAATCTTCGATGCCTGCATTGTAACGTAGGAGGTACTCCACAAAAAAATATAATTGAGACAGATAAAGAACTTTCCTTAGATGAAATTAAGGCCTTGATCGATTCAGTTAAAGTAATGGGGACTAAATATATCGGGATATCTGGCGGCGAGCCCTTTTTGCGGAAGGATATATATGATGTGATTGCATACATCAAAGAAAAAGAGTTAGGGCTTCACATAAGTTCTAATGGAATATGCATCACAGATAAAGATGCAAGAAGGATCAATGAACTTGGTCTGGATGCGATCAGTATTTCTCTTGATTCGGTCACGCCACAATTGCATGATAAAATAAGAGGAGTCAATGGAGCTTTTAGTAAAACAGTCAAAGCCATAGAAAATCTTCAATTTTATAATGATGGTCGAATGCGAGTTGGTATAAGTTCTATTATGACAGATTTAAATATTGGCGAGCTTCCATCGATTGTGGATTTCGCAAAAAGTTTAGGAGTGGATGCGATAAGGTTTCAACCCTGTCATATTCCATTGGCATATAATGGAATGGATAAAGAAGGAATGTTGTCGATAGGAAAAGATCGCCTGGAAGATCTTGATAATATAATAGAATCAATCATAGAAAAGACACAGAAGAATAAAATTTATACAAACAGTCATATTTATCTAAGGGGAATTAAAAAATATTACAAGAATCCACATGCCATTGATGTTGAATGCTTTGCGGGTTATATATCATGCGGGATAAGTTCAATCGGTAATGTGATCCCATGTGCTTTCATGCCTAACATTGGTAATATACGGGATGAAACCTTCAGTAAAATTTGGACATCACAGAAATTTAATACTGTAAGAAAAGATATCAAAAAAGGGAACTGTCCAAAGTGCTGGATGGGCTGCTACATTGAGCCCAGTTTACGTGGATCTCTCAAATTCGCTCTGTGCAATCCATTCAAGTATGCAAATGATTTGAGATTTGGTCTCAGATCTATTTAATCTTCAACTTGACAAAAACTGATGGTATGAATTATTCAGGATTTAATGCCCTTATGCATGCTTTTTCTGCCTTTTCAGCCAGTATTTGCATAGAATATTTTTCCTCCGCTCTTTTTCTTGCTGCTTTAGCATACTCTTCGCGGAACTTCGTATCTCCGGTAAATCTCACTAAAGCATCAGCATAATCGACCGGATTCATCCCATCTATGAGAATCCCCGCTCCCCCTTTTAAAGCCTCATGAATCTCCCCGATGTCGGTTGCAACAATCGGTTTTCCCATGGCCATGAATTCAGAGAGAGTGTTTGGAGACTGGTTATAGCAATAGAAATAACCGTTATCAAGTATGTGAAGAGCCACATCACCAGCAGCCATATTCGCTGGAACTTCATCTCTCTTTAACCTTCCCGTAAAAACAATATTACTGGAAATTCCTAATTCATTGACATGCTTTTGAATATTCTTAAGTTCATTGCCCCAACCTATAAAGATTATTTTGATTTTTGGATCTTTTTTGATAGTATAAGAAATCACATCTATAACCATTTTCCAGATATTCGTCTCAAATCCATATAGAATTCCCGTTACGATTATTACAGGTTCATCGTGTCCTATATTATGCTTTTTCCTGACATCAAGTCCACTGATTCCAGGATTAAAAAAATCGGTATCTGCACCATTGGGAGCATAGAACACCCTGTCTTCAGGAAAACCCATCGCTATAGCCCGTTTACAAAGAAACTTGCTTACACCGAGCACACATTTGCATTTCCTGGGAATTATCTCTTCGAAAACGGTCATTGCAAGTTTACTTAAAAAACTTATACGTGCCATGCTTGAGTAACTACCTAAACCATCCCAATCTTCCAGGTCGATTACAATCGGTTTCTGGGCAAATATATTTCCTAAGATAGTTGATGTGGCAGAGAATGGATTGGCACGATTCAGAAATAAAACATCGACTTTGCTGCATTTATTTATAACTTTTAAAGAATTAACAATCAGAAGCAGCTCAAATGGTTCAATCCAGAAATCAATATCCAAATCGCTTACATCATCTTTGTCCTTTCCATCATTTTCCCCCGATATTTGTTTTGAACGAAATATGAAGGAAACTGAATGCCCTTTTTTTTTCAATACCCTCCCAATACCAATCTGTCGATAGGAGGAAGCTGTGCCGATAGGGAGATGATTTATAAATAGAATTTTCATCTGAATCACTTTTACTATTATAGCACTTTATTGGCAAAGCTTTTTTTTCTTTGATTTATAGTGATAAAGGTATAATAAACTACCTGAAAATATTGGTCATATTAATAGTATGAGCAAAAACAAAAAAACAGATGAATGAGACTGTTCGAGTGAAATATTTCAAATTAAATGTATATTATGAGGTTTGCCTCAGACTCAATTAAATATATTTAGGATTAGAGTTCTATTGCAGAATCATATGATATTCAATATGTTAAGGTGGTCATTCTGAAAATTAGCAAGACCTGGGAAAACAGGGCGAAAGAAGAATCTCCTTATGATGTAATTTTCGGAAAATTCCAAGGGCATAGGTTGAAGGAGTTATTAAGGGATACTGAAATTCAAGAGCTTGTGGATAGAGGTTCTGAGAAAATGGTCAATGAATTAGACGTGAAAGGTAAGATAATCCTTGATGCTGGTATTGGCCCACTTGCAAGATTCTCATCGATTTTTTCGAGGTTGGATGCATACGTTATTGCAATTGACATATCAAGAAGCACTCTGGAAAGCGCCAGAAAAGTACTAAATGGGAAAAAAGTGAATTTGATTCAAGCTGATATAATGAATTTACCATTCAAGAAAGAAATTTTTAACCTTTCTTTTTGTTATGGCACATTATATCATATGCCTGACGGCAGAATGGGCGTGCAAAAAGCATTAAAAGAACTTGCTCGAGTAACCAGGAGGAATGATATCATCTATTTCAATGTTGAGAATTATGTAAATCCTATTAATTGGTCTCAAATGATAGTCCGGAAAGTACTCATGGTAGTGGGAAAAAATCAACCACATCATACTTTCTTCAACTATTCGATGCTGCCTAACATTATTAAAAGAAGCAATATGCGAATTGTGGAAATCAAGACGACTTTTGAACTATGGGGGCCGCTCATTTTTATACCCACTATTTTTCTCAGACCTATTATTAAAATATGGATAGTAATGGATGAAAAAATATCTAAATTGTCTAATAAAATTCATTTTTTCAGATTTATTGGGGTGGGTTGGTTTCTCATAGTTGAAAAATATCATGATCCGGATTAAGAAGTTAAGGACATAAAA
>Ga0180732_1000350_pt1 | contig 41730 bp, 55 predicted proteins | sample KR11_01MetaG_FD_148674 | JGI IMG/M metagenome (GOLD analysis project Ga0180732, IMG submission 148674) | Groundwater microbial communities from the Olkiluoto Island deep subsurface site, Finland - KR11_0.1 MetaG | ecosystem: Environmental > Aquatic > Deep subsurface > Groundwater | place...
ATAGTGGTCGCCCGCCCTTCATCATGGTCTGACCACCTGGTAAATATTATAGAAGTTCTTCTCGAAGGCTACCGCGACCTCGTAGCGATTCACGAGCGCCCGCACTCCGCCCCTCACCGAGGCCGTGTTCGCGTGCCCCAACCGCCGTGCAACCGCTTTCACCTTGAACGTCCTCTTGTACCCGTAGGTCGCCTTCAGCCATTCGAGAAGGTCGTCCGCCGTCATCTTCGCCTTCCTTGCACCTGCCCCGTGCCTCGCGTACCACGCCTCGGAGCGTGGCGTTCCTTGCGCCTTAATCATACTTTGTTCTCCTGCCAATCGGCGACATTACATGGACGACGAAGTACATATACTTTTCGAGAGGGAGAAGCAGTCCCCCCGACGGTGGTATTAGCAAGGATTCAAAACCTGGGGGGCGATGAGCTTACTGTTTGTACCGCCGGGGGCTTGCTGTACGGACATTGTCTCCCGGCCTCAAATACTTTTCGGATTACCATCGCCCACCATTTATCCGACGCATAATCACCCCGGCCACTTCGACGAGAAAATTGATGAAAGATTTGACGAAATAAGGATATGCCATTTACTTCTTTTCCTTTTTCCAGCGCCGGTCGCAGACCGGGCACTCTAACCCCTCGCGCCCCATCTTCAACGGAGTCGAGCACGCCGGGCACGTCACGACCGGCCTATCCCTCGTCCTCGCAAACTCCCTTCTCCTAAACCCCATCTTACCACATCTCCTTCGCCTTCTTCGCCGCCGCTGCCAACTGCTCCCCCGCCGCGCCCGCTTCGAGCTTCGGAGATTTCGCCTTGCCCGCCATATCGAGCCGATAGTGTTCTGGAATCTCCTCAAGCGCAACCTCTCGAACGGGCGGCTCCTCGCCTTCTTCAGCGTCCCCGAGATAGATGAACCGCGTCCCGATGATGCCGTACACGTCCGGCTCGCTCCCGAACGTCGCCTCCAGCACCGTTTTCAACTCCGGGTTCACGGCGTACGGCACGCGACCCTCCGCACCCTTACGATAAGCGTGCTCGCCGTCCCACCCGTAATGCTCCGCGTCCGCGAAGTCGCTGACCATACCGCGAGCGTACTTGAAGCTCTCCACGTCCTCCTCGGACAGCCTGCGATTTCCGTAGTACGCCAGAGAAGGATACGGCATGTACTTCGCTCCCTTCTCGCCAATCGCCCACCGATAGTCCAGCAGTTGAAGCTCGCTCGACTGGTTGGCGAGTAAGAAGTAGATGACCGCCTTCTTGCCGGGGTAATTCCTAATCGCCCTGCCGAGCATCTGTATGTACTTCTGCTCGTTGAGCACCGGAGCCACCACGATGACCCTCGACAGAGCCGGGTAGTCGAACCCTTCCTTCAGCATCTCGACGCTCACCATCACGTCGATGGCTCCGCGCTTGAAATCGTCGAGCATCAGTTGCTTGTCCACTTCGGACAGCATCATATACTCCTTGCGCTCCAACTGCTTGCCTTCGAGCGACGCCTGCGGCACTATCCTCTCGCCCGTCACCACGTCGCCGGAATGATACACGCCCACGCGCTTGCTGCCGAGCTTCGCCTTCAGCAGTTCGTAGATGCGGTTGGCCTGCGCCACTCTCCGGCAAATGATAAGGGTAGGCTGCACGCGCTTCGGGACTTCATCAGGCGTGGGAAACTGATTGAGCACGATGGCCTCCGTAATTTCTATCCTCTGCGGAAGCTCGTACAGCAGGTCGCGCCTGCGTTGCAGCGCCCTTTGCAGCCCCACCATGTCCTCGTGCGTTCTCTTTCTTCTGGACAGCGCCCTGAGTATCTGCTGCCCGAGCACCGACAGCTCTATCTCTTGGTCCGCGTGCAGGGGGACCACTAAAAAGCGCACCTCGAACTCCGCGTGCGGTACGTCCTGCCACCCGACTTTGAGGATGGACGCGCCCGCTAAACTTTCTGTCGCCGCCGTGACCGTCGCCGTAAGTCCTAAAACCGCGCTGCTCACGGTCTTGAAGATGCGGGAGAACGTCGTCGCCGTCGCGCCGTGCACCTCGTCTATCACGAGCGCATCCACCAGCCCGTACTTCTCCTCGCTCGTCATCATCATTAAGTCCGCGACGGAAATGTCCCGCGCTTGCCGCGTCGCAGCCTGGATGGTTTCCACAACGATGCGCCCCTTCAAGTGGTGAAAATTAACCTCGATGACCGACTCCCATTGGCGCTTCAACTCCCGATTGGGCACGACAATCCTAATCTTAGGCCGGGTCAATCCCTTCTCCTTGACGTACTGCTCGACCGCGAACAGCGCCCCGTGCGTCTTGCCCGCCCCCGGCAACGCCTCCACTATGCCCTTGAACCCCGCTGCTTTCCACCGGGGCCAAATCTGAAGCTGCCATTGAAACGGCTTGAGCCTTTCGCGCACTACCTTCGACCCGCCGTCTATGAACTCTTGCAGCGTACGTCTCGGCTCGGTCATCAACGCCTCCGAAATCCGCGCCGATGTTTATTTATACCCGCATCGTCCATGTCAGTATCCATGACCGACGCAGAATTTGACGCTTGGCTCGACACCGTTTCAGCACTACTGTTCAAGCGCGATGCCGCCGTTTTGAAAGCGATGGAGTAGGAGATTATACGCTCAACGTTCTCTCGCCTCGTGAACGACATCTTACTCGCCCTCGACCATTGGTTTAACGAACCTATCGAATATGGCCCACTGCTTCTTCCTCGGGGACTCCGTGAAGCCGTGCCACATGCCGCTCGCCGTGGAGTCTGGAAAATCGGTCATCGCCGCAACGCGCTCGTCCTTCCAGTTCACGAGCAGCCGCACGGCCATCGCGGGCAGCCATTCCAGCGTCTCGAACCCCATCGCGCGTCCTGGCTTGTCGCTCCCCGGCAGTACGACGAGTTCGCTCGTCCTTGCGGTCGTGAGGCCGTCCGGCATTTCGAGTTCTGCAAAGCCCCTACCAACTCGACGGACGTAGCCCGCTCGACCCTTGTACCGCACCGTCGCCCCCACGGGCACGTCGAGCCATTGCCGCGTTGCGTGAACGCTGATGTCGTACTCCCGGCTCGACAACGGCACGCGGGCGGTCACTGTCAGTTCGTACGCTCCTCCGCGCTTGACGCTATCGACTATCATCTCAATCAGGTTTAGTTCACTCGGCGTTAGGTTCCGCATAGGTGCACCCCACAGCCTTCAGCGGCGCCTTACTTCTCGCCACTTCTCCAATTGCTTCGTAACCACATCCGTTACTTCTTTTCCTTCGAGCGACAGGCGCTCTATTAGCGTGCTCGCAAAGTGCCCTACTTCCGCGTCCACAATCCTCCTAATATTCTCTTGTTCTTCTATTGCTTCCTCGCTATCCAGCCGTGCCCTTTCGACCATAGATGTGCCTTTGTCCCACGACCTGCGCGCTTCCCTTGCCCTAAAGCCCATGTTTATTTACCTCCTATTCGTTATACTCCTCTACTACGACAGGTACGTTCTCCCTTATCTTTTTTATCTCCGCCTTCTGCTCCTTCTCCTCGCGCTTCGCCTCGTCCACCTCGGCTTCCTCCGCCTCCTCCTCGATTTCTTCCACGGCCGGAACGTGCCAGGCCGCGAGCGCGTCCGGGCCGACCGTGTCCTTCTTCGGGCATGTCGTCGGCCTCACGCCGAGGATTGTGCCCGTAGTGCGGTATTGAGCAGAACACCTGAACAACTGACCATGCGAAGTGAGATAATGCTTGCAGCCGTAGCAGAATTTATCGAGTTTTTCACTCCACTCCGCCGCCTTGTCGGGCCGGAGCGTCATCAGCTTCACCAAGTCCCACGGCTTGCCAACGTAGAGTATCTTCTTGTACTCGCACGAGCACCCCTTGAAAGCGGCGTGACCGTCCCCGGAGATTGCGAAGTTCTCCTTCCCGCACTCCCCGCAGTACCACAGCCCCTCTTGAGGCTGCTTCCAGGTGGACCCGCCGCCCCACGCCGTAAGCCCCGGCTGGAGCGCAGTGCCGCCCTCCAGCGGCCTTCCCGCAGTGACTCGCTCCCGCCTGAACCCCACGGGCTCCCGTATCGCCCTCGTGAACCCGGCCCTGACGTGCTCGACCCGAGGCACTGCGTACTCGGTCGCCCGGTGAAAGCCGTGCTTCATCCCCTTCGGCTCGATTTGCTCGGCATGAATGTACGGCTTTTCCCAGCTCGACCTCCTGACCCGGCCAAAGACCTTGCGCTCCCCCTCGAACACCTCCAACTTCGCTGCTGGCTTGAACTGCCCCAACCGCCTGAATCCCATCTTATCCCTCCACGACTACTTTTGCCGCTCTGCTCCCTTCGCTGCCGGCTTGAACTGACGTGACATGCTCCCACCCCTGAAAGGGTGTGGGCTTCTTCGTTCTACGAGGCGACAAGCGCCACCTCTCCCGAAGCGTTACTTCCGCATTGCCCATGCGTAGCTCTTGCGAGTATGTTCTTTGCAGCGTTCAAGTCCCGTCCTTCGACCATGCCACACTTCGGACAATGATACCACCGTTCCGATAGTGGCATGTCTTTGACGCCGCCGCAACGATGACAGGTTTTTGTCGTTCCGGCGGCTTCAACGAACATCGCCACACTACCAGCACTTTCAGCCTTGTAGTCCACCATGTTCGCAAACCTTGTCCAACCCGCATCGTGTATTGATTTCCCGTATCCCTTGCCAGCCAACTCTTGCACGTCCAAGTCCTCCAACGCAATCAGCGAGTGTTCGTTGACCAATCGTCTGCTCGTCTTGTGCAGAAAATCCGTCCTTGCGTTCTGTATTTTCTCGTGCAACCTGGCTACATCGACCTTCGCCTTTTTCCAATTTTGTCCGAATTTCTCCTTCTTGCTCATCGCCCTCTGCAAAATCGCCAACCGCTTCTCCTGCTTCCGATAGTGCCTTGGGTTAGCTATCACTTCGCCCTCGTTCGTGACCCCGAAACTCTTGAGGCCAACGTCTATCCCAATCTCTGTGCCATTGTTGACTGTTGGCTCGGCCTCCGGCTCGATGACCGTGAATACTGCAAACCACTTGCCACTCGCTTCCCGCTTCAACGCCATCGTTTTGACTTCGCCGCGCATCTCGCGGTGCTGAACTATGCGTATTTCGCCGAACGGGGTGGCTTTCAGCTTCTTGCCGTTCAACGCAAAGCCAGACTGCGGATAATACAAACTTTTCATCCTGTTGATGCTCCTGAACCTCGGAAAACCAACATCCTCGCCACGCTTCCTCGCTTGCAGAAATCTCTTTACCGACCTATCCAATCGTTGAACGATGTCCTGTTCCGTCTGCGAATAAAGGCCAGATTGCTTCGCTATCGTCCTCATGCCATACACGGTGGCAAACATACCAAAATCCTCATACATTCGCTTGGTATGTTCCAGTAGGTCGTTCCACAAGTTCTTTTCTATCCAGAGATGTCGCTGCATCTCCCGCGCTTGGGTTTTGTTTGGATAGATTCTGAACTTGTATGTCCTCAGAAGAATCCCTCCTCTACGCCCTCGATGAACTCGTTGACTACCTTGCCGTCGTATCCTTTTTGGATGAGCGTCCCTTTGAGAGTCCCGGTGCGTTCCAATTCGTCGAGCCACGCCAGAAAGTTATGCTGCAACTCCGCGATGCACTCGTTTAGCTGTACCTGGCGGGCCGCGTGCCATTGGCTCGCGTCCATCGGGTGCGGCTTCTCGATTGCATAGAATCCCGCGCCGGCCACAACGCGCCATCCTACCGCCTTCCGGCTCGTGAATATGTCGCCGTCCCTCGTGCTCGACGTGCATTTCCAGCCGCGCTCCGGCATAATGTCGTACAGGCTGCGCACGTCCGTTAGCGCGTTTGCGGGCCGTTCTACCTCGGAGGGTTCAGCGATAGGCTCGACCAGAGATTGCGCGGCAGGCGCGACGGCATACCCTACGACCTCGGGCGCCATCAGTTGATATCGGTCGAACAAGCCTTCGAGGTACGCCTTCGCATGCTCAACCTTCTCGAACCATCGAATCTCGGCGGGGTCGCGGTACGGGTCCACGACGCGCCAATGGTCGCCCTCGCGCTCGAAGAACGGCACGCGGTTCGTCGGGAGTCGTCCGCTGCCGCTCGCAGGATGCCGCCCGGCCTTGGGGTCGCGCCAGAATTTTTGCTCGTAAAATTGCTCCCTCGTGAGCTTCCACGGCTCGCCCACGACCTTTCCGGGTTCTTGACTGACGAATCCGTCCGCCGGTATCTCCGTGCGCCCATCCGATTCCGGCTCTGCGGCCTCCTTTGTCTTCTCGTACATCTTCCGCTTTCGCTCCATCACTTTGTCCGCAGTGGTGAGCGGCTTATCCTTGATTCCTTCGAACTCGTCGAGGCCCTTGTGCGCGGCCTCTTTCAATCCAAAGGCGTGCAGCCCGCCCCTCGGGATTTCCAGCGGCTTCGGCTCGACGTGCTTCCGCTTGAAGCCCCGCGCTCCCGGCTCTCCCTCGGACGGCTTGACGAGGCCCTGAACTCCGAACTCCTCGAACCGTCGAAACCCGCCGGGCTTCCGCTGCTCCGGTGCTTCTTTCAGCCGTTTTGCAGCGTTCAACACGTTCCTCCGAAAGCCCATCATTCTCTCCTTCGATTGAAACCCCGCTCTACGGTCGTTTGCGTGGTTGTGGCACCCTTGACTTCTCCAACGTCCTTCGAGAGCATCCCAAGCTCGTATGCCGTGACGGGGTGGTGCGCCTTGACCTTGTGTTTTTCTACGATGCCCTTGTCGAACGTCACGATTTGCTCGCACGGGCCTCGGCACGGCTCGTTGTCCAGGCGGCACAGCTTGCCCCGCAGGTTCATGCACGACTTGGCGACCCGGCTGAACCCCATATTTATTCCTCCGCTTCTTTTAGTTCCTTCAGCCGCTCGTCGAGCGCGTTGAAGTTTTCCAGCTTCGAGTCCTTTATCCTTTGCACGGTGGCCGCGAGCTTCATGAGCGCCATGTCGAGCCTCGACCCGTTCCCGACTTTTTCTCGCTCCCGCCCGATGCGCTCCCCGATGTTTTGAAGTATTTCGGTACTGGCATTGTCCTCGTTCATCACGGCCATCACCATCCTTTTGAGCACTGTGAGTTCGTCCGGCTGCGGCTCGGGCAGCGCCCCCGGCTCGAATAGCGGCATGATTTCACCGCTTCCTTCGGCCGACCTTGCTGTCCATCTGGTCGTAGATGAAGCGCGTTATCACGTCAGCGTGCTTGTCCCGGATGTGGAAATCCATGCGGTTCAGCGACACGCACTCGAAGCCGCACCGTTTGCATGTGTACCCGCCTTCGAAGGCTCCGGCTATGGACTTCTCTATTGCCTCGACCTTCGCCTTCTCGCCCCGTCTTGTGAAGCCCATGCTCAGACCTCCCACAGTATCTTCGCGTAGGCGCTGACGGTCAAGTCGTAGCCGTCGTTGAGCGCCTTTGCCAACGCCCACCGCACGCCGATTGTGTCCGAGCCAAGGTCGGTGAACGTCAGGGGCAGTGCGCCATCTATGCTTGCGACGATGGTCAAGCCGTGCGTGCCGTTCTGCCCGCACGGTATTGAGAGCGTTGGAAGCGTGCAAATGCTGCCCCAACCGCCACCGTTGAGGTTCACCTGGATGTCCTGCGCACCGTCGAGCGCGTTATCGCCGGCAAAGGTATTCTTCGCGATAATCGAGAGTATCAGTGAAATCCGCTTGATACGGATGATGTCTGTCGGGTCCAATGACCAAGGCCGCTCTATTGTGTACGACGCGCTCGGCACGAGGTCTATGTCCGCAGCCACGGCGTTCATGTGGTAGAGCGCGGCGTTCAGTATTTTAAGCGGTCCTTCCTCGAACACTCGCACGTTCACGCCAAATATGGGGCTTCGCTGATTGATGGTCGGCATCTTATCCCTCCTGCACACGAGCGCACGCAAACGGCGTGTTTGCTGCTTCCGTTCCGCCCGAAGTCTGCATCGTCACTTTCCACTGTACTGCGGTATCGAACTCGCGGAGCATGATGACGGGCATATCCCCGACTATCCACGTTATCTGCTCGATTTGCGAGTAGTTCGTGCCGTCCACCTTGAAGTACAGCCGGATTATCTTGCTGCGCGTGAACGGCGCGACGGTTCCCGTCATATCAATCACGAAACCGCTGACCGCCAGCATTTCGCCCGCCGCTGGCACCGCGCTCTCGTACACGTCCATTTCGCCTGCGTACGGCGCCTTTGGGTACGTTTTCGTGAAGGTCGCGCCCGTCTTTTTTATGGACATTATGAGGTTGAGTATTCCCTTGAGGTACGCTATCACGGAGTAAATCGCGCCCACAACCAAAGTCGCTGCGTCGTTCTTGTTTCCGAGCGTGGACTGCAACAGCGTCGTGTCCGTCGTGTCCGCCGTTCCCGCTGGAATCTTCAGCCCTGGATTAATCATGTTTCTGCACCACCTTTTCTCGCCCAATCCACCTTGCCGTGGGCTTCGGTTCTTTGAGGAGCTTGAGCTTCGTAACTATGTAGCCGTGCGCCGTTATCTTGGCGAGCAGTCCTTTCACGCCGCCGTCGTTGTTTCGCTTGTTCGCCTCGTGCAGGAATTGGCGTAAATCGTTGTAAAGCCAGAACGGTGCGCCGTCCTCTAATTCAGGTATGCCGTCCCGAATATATAATACCGCGTTCACGCCGAGCCGTTCCAACCCATACCTTTTGTTTATCACGCCAGCCACCATTCCCAACTGCCTCCGCCCGCCGCGTATTCCGGCGCGTGCCAGAACGCCCCGAGTGGATTAATCGTCATTGCGCCGTTCACGACGAGCCTGTCCATTACCGGAGGCCCGAGCGTTGAAGTCACGCCGGTTTTAACTCCGGTCACATGCAGCCGGTACGTTGTGATTGCCGACGCTCCGGCGGCGACCGCGACAGGCCCGATATTGAAGTCGCCAGCGGGAACCGTGATGACTTGGAGTGCCACGCCGTTGAACGTCCAGGGCGTAACGATGTTGGTGACGGTAACGCCCGCATCGACGGTGTAGTCGCCCTCAATCCACACGCCAGACGGCCCGCCATCGAAATTGACCAGGCCGTCGATGAGGTGAAGGTCGTGGTGGATTTCCACATCGCCCAAGAACGTTATGAGGTCTGCGGCGGCTGTGTTGGCGATGGTTAGGTTCCACACGCCGGAGCCTGTCGGCTCGAAGCTGACTATTTGCGCGGCGGTGCCGTTGAGGTACACGGTGGAGGTCTGATAATTGAAACTGAACGCTATCTGGCACGACGTGCCGTCGATGAACAGGGTTTTGTTGCCGCAGTTCACGGTCGAGGTAACGTTCATGTACGCCATCTGAATGTTGTTGGCGAGCGTGGTCGTGCCCCCGAAGGTCAAATCGTTCATATCTACGGGCGTGGCGTTGCCGTCCGTGTATGTGCCGACGCCCGTTAGTTGCCATGAACCAGTTCCCGTCGCCGCCGAGAGTACTCTAAACCCGTTGGCCCAGGTAATGCTACCCGGCACGGTCGCGCCAACGCTGTTCGTGAACATATCGAGCCTTGCCGTGACGGACGTGGCGTTGAGGTAGCCCGTGAGCCACAGTCCGCGCACGACCACGATGTCCACGACGCCGGAGTTCGATATGATGAGGTTGTTGAACGATTGATATCCCAGGTCGAGGCTTTGGGCGAGCGTGCCGTCGAGGTTCACGGTACTCGTGCCGGAGTCCCACAAGCCGCTGCCGCCCCATTTATAGAAGCTCCCGCTGACAGTCCACGACGACGACCCCATGACCAGATACCCCGCATCCGCGCCAGTGGTGAACGAAGCAATATCTATCGCGGAGCCGTTGCACGTCAGTCCACCGGACGCCGTGGTCGCCCCGGTAACGGTCAGGGCGTAGTTGGTTGCGGTCGTCGTCCATGTTGTTGCCACGGCTATCGAGAACGCCCCAAGTGCTACGATGGCCGAGCCCTGTGTTATGGCGGTCAATGCAGTCGCAGTAGACGCATTGTAGAATGTTCGAGTTGAATTATTCACTGCCTGAGCTACACCACCGTCAAACGTAATCGTGCTTGTCCCCGCGTCCCATGATACCGATGTAGACGCATTGTCCCAATTCCCGCTGACAGCCCATGATGATGTCCCTCCCACCACATGCGAACCGGCCGTGATACTGACTGTGCCGTTCGCATCTATCACGGATGCACCGCATGTGATACTACCGTTGTTCGCTCCAAGACCGATTGTCATATTGGCGCACGTTACTGCAAAGCCCGATGTCGTGAGTGGAGCTGTAGTTAGCACATGATTGAACTGCGTACTCGCGTTGCCAAGTGATACCACACTGTCGAACCAGACTGTTCCTGTTCCTGCGGTGAACGTGGTCGGGGTGTTCCAGACCGCCCCCGCGAACGTGAACGATCCAGCAGCGGTCGGTGCCGTGAGACCCCCGGTCGATGCCAATAGGCTGCCGTTCATGTCCAGCAGATACGCGGTCCCTCCCGCTCCGAACGTTCCCGCTGTGAACGTGCTGGTGCCATTCACTGTCACCGTGATCGCCACCGTCATTTGCGTTGCGCCGATATTGGTCTTGCTCAGATTGCCAGCTATCACCACATCGGTATTGATGTACGTTGTCCAGTTTGAAGCGTTGATGATGAAATTGTTTAACGATTGCCAGCCAGCCGAGAAGTAATGCGTGGCCGTAGCTGTCCCTAATGTCAGAGTGCCGCTTCCGTGCGCGAACGTCGAGGACGCATGGACGCGGAAGGCGTAAATCGTTCCAGCATCGCTGTAAGCTGCGTTAATCGTGGTCGTTCCACTGGTCAGCGTACAAGAGCTGGTCGCCGTGTTACTCGAAATCGAGCCGATTGTATGGGCTGCGCCTGTCCCGCCAGTGAATACCCCGCCAGCGTTCACGGTCAGGCCGTAGGCCGTTGTGAGTGTAGAGCCTAGGGAGAGCGCCGAGGCGTTGCACGTCAGCGTCCCCGTGATGCTCGAAGTCCCCGTTACCGTCAAAGCGTAGTTCGTGACGGACGTACTCCATAAGCCAAGAGTGATGGCGAACGTGCCAGCCATCGTTATCGCGGTGGCTTGCGTCACGGCGTTCGCTGCTGCATTTACTGTCACATTGTAGAGGTTCCGTGCGCACGATACGTTGTGCGCTCCTTCGTATGTGAACGTCACCGTGCCATTGCCGTGCGCAAACGCCGAAGTTGAACCAACGAGGACGGAAATGATAGACACTCCCCGATATCCGTTGATTGTGCAGATGCCGGAGGTCATGGTGCAATTTGCGGTGGCGTTATCGGCAACGTTCAGGCTCCCGATTATGTGCGCTCCCGTTCCCCCTGCGAATGTTGCGCCAGCATTTACCGTCAATGTATATGCCGACACTGTAAGACCCGAGCCGAGCGAGATAATGCTGTTGTTGCACGTCAGCGCACCACTTAGCGCGGTCACGTTACCAGCGGTCAGCGCGTAGTTGGTTGCGGTCGTCGTCCATGTTGTAGATGCGGCAATCGTAAGTGTCCAAGTCGCCGTAATCCCGCTCCCCTGCGTGACGGCGGTGTTGCCGCCATGTCCTACGTTCGAGGTCGCTACGTTGAACAGCGTAAGTATGTCAGGCACGCCCCCGACCGTGCGAGAAATGGTCTGGGCGGTTGCGCCTCCGTCAAAGGTCGTAGTTCCGGCGCTGGCGGTAAGCGTTCCGCCAGTTTGTGTGAACGTCGCCCCGCTGAACGTCGAGGTCGTGGCTACGGTGTGCGAGTACGTCCCAGACGATAGGAGGAATGGGCCGTTGCAGTCGATTGTGCCCGTACTGATATAATTAACAGTCCCCCCACTTATAGTTATCCCACTCGTCATGGTGAACGCATAGCCATACGCGCCAAGTACGCCACCATCAACAGTAATCAATCCACCGACCCCAAGCGCATTAGTGGGATAGAACGTGCCAGAAGTGACGAGTAGTGTTCCGCTGATGGCCGACGCTCCGGCAATATAGAGTCTGTTGCCGACCGCTCCCAACGCCATTGTTACGATGTTCAGAGATTTTGTACCGAGGGTAACGGATGTACTTGTAGTGGTTGTAAATGCGATTGTACCAGCACCATTGCTCCATGTCGAGGCAGCCAGTAGTAGGATACACGGAGCATCTACCCCCGTATTTTTTCCGTTAATCGTGGCCGTTCCGCTGGTCATGGTACACGATGAAGTGGCGGTATTACTCGAAATGCTCCCGATGGTGTGCGTACCGGAGCCGCCCGTGAACACGCCCCCGGCGGCGATGGTGAGGCCGTAGGCCGTGGTGACGGTAGAGGCGAGGTTGATAGCGTTATCTCTGCAAGTCAGTACGCCGGAGAGAGAAACGACATTTGAAGCGGTCAGGCCGAACCCGGAGGCATTGACGGTATCCAGCGTAGCCCCCGCGTCGATTGTGACTTTGTAGAACGTGCGGTTCGCGGCGGAGCAAGCCGTACCGAGCGACGTTGTACCAGCGAGGTCGAACGTGACCTTGCCCGACGACGTGGTGAACACTGTCGGCATATTCCAAGTCGCACCGGAGAACGTGAACGCCCCCGCCGCTTGCGGGGCGATGAGCGTGCCCGCCGAGGCCGCGAGCGTGCCGTTGAGGTCGAGCGTGTAGGTCGTCGCCGCAGTACCGAACGAGCCGCCCGCGTTTATCGTCAGCGCTCCGTCCACGCGCTTCGTGCCGGTAGAGGTCGTGACCGTGCCGGAAGTGCCTGTGCCGAGCGTGACGTTACGGGCGGCGACGAAGTCCATAGTGTCCAGCGCCAGTCCGCAAGCGTCGGCAACATAGACATCGTAGAACTGCGTGCTATTGCCGCCGAGCGTCGTCTGACTGCCGCTTCTGTCGAACGTGACCTCGCCGTTCGAGTGCGTGAACGCTCCCGCGTCGGTCCATAGCAGGCCCGAGAACAGTAATATACCGCCTGCGGCGGGCGCTATCAACGCGCCCGAGCTTATGCCCATCGACGTGTTCATGTCCAACGTGCTCGACACGATGCCGCTCATGTCCATCGTGCCGTTCGCCAGCGAGATTGTGCCGCCGATGGAGAAGTTCCAATCGCCGGTGTCGGTGAGTGTTGCGGAAGCGTAATTCATGGTGAGCGTGCCGATGACTGCGGTATCTACGTCTATGTCGCAGGTGTACGCGCCCGCCGCAGCCACGCCGACCGAGGCTTTCCAGTTCGTAGTCGCGTTCCACACGCCCGTTTCGGAGGCGTGGTTCTCGAAAAACACGTTCTCCCCGGCACCGGGCACGGACGCGCCGCCTTCCGCTGCGTCCACCCAATATCGGTCTGTCCCGGTCTGAGGGAATACAAAATCCTGAAACCGCGCCCAGACCGTCCAATTCTGCTGATTGGCTATTAACTCGTAGTTTCCATCGGGGCAGTACACGCCGTCGCCGGACGTTTCAAAGTCGGGCGTCGGCATCGGGGGAGGCATAGCGAGCGTAGCGGTGTCAATTCGTGCGGAAACGCCGTTCTGCTGCACGAGCGCCAAAACCCACGACGGAACCCACGGCGAGCCCGCGAGGTTCATATTAGCTTCGACGGACACTACAAGGTTGTTGGGGTCGCCTTCCCACGAGTATCGGGACGGGAAGAAGGAGCGAATGTCCCACGTGATTCTCACGACATCGTGGAGGTCGAAGAACGGCTCGTTCCAATCGTCCGGGCAACCCCGGCTCCAATTTTCATTATTAGAGGCGAGATTGTCGCCGGAAATGTTGAGCCAAGCCGTCGTTCCCATCGTACCTCACTTGCTGTCTTGCGCCGCCATGTGCGGGCACGCCAGTCCCACATCTTCGAGCGTTTGTGTCACCCTGTTCCAGAACTCGTCCGACTCGCTCGGATTCTCCGCTTTCAGCGACGGAGGACTTATCAGCTTGAGCGTCCCTTTCAAGCTATCGTACTCCCCCACGCTCAACAGGTTATTCTTCGCCGCAGCCGACACCTCCTTTAGCGTCGGCCATTTCCCAATCTCCTTTCTCTCTCCCTCTCCCTTTGCGATTACGGATACCTCCGTCAAATCTGCTTTCATGATTTTCTTTCTCCTGCGCATTTCGCGCTTTCTGTCCAAGGGGTCCATATGCGCTTTAAAGGTTATATACTTTCCGTTGATGGACGACACGCGCCGGGGCCGTTTCCCTGCGTTTTGCGGGCCGAGGTTTAAGTTGGGCAGTTCTACTTGACCCCGATGCTTTCGTAGCGCAAATGCGGCTTCCCGCGCTTCGTCGTCGTTTTGGGGGACACGACCATACACCCGCTTCACAAGCTCGTCCGGGGCGGGCATCCTGAACTGCGCCACGTCGAGCTTGACAAAGACCTTCTCGCCCTGCGCCTCCGCCGCTACGATTCGACCGACCGCCACGTTCAATCCCTCCAGGCGAAGATGTACGACGTTCTCGATACGAAGCCGAGCAGACCGCCGCCCTTCTGAACGCAGTTGAACCCCCAGGCGTTCAATCTTTCGACCATCGGCTTCGGATTCCCATGCACTTCCATTACGATTTTTCGCACTCCGGCGAGAGAGTCCTCGGTGAGCAGCCATTCGCATCCTTCGCAATCTATCTTGAGCAGGTCGATGTCGCCCAACGAGTTCAAGGTGATGGCCTGGACGGGATTATCGCAATCGCCTTCGACTATGCGCCCCGTCGTTGAAAAGGCGTTCGAGAACGGGGACGCTGAAAGACAGGCTTGCCCTTCCTCCGCACCCATCGCTGAGTTTATGGGCGCGATTCTGTCGCCCATGTCGTTGAGTTCGACGTGGCGAACGAGCCTGTCATAATTAGACCTGCTCGGCTCCAGCGCGAACACCGTTGCGCCCTGCATCGCCGCACGGACGGCGAACGTTCCGATGTGCGCACCCACGTCCACTACGACATCGCCTTCGTTGATAGGGAAATAATCGTACACGCCCTTCGACCAAACTTCCCAAAGCGTGTAGCGGTCCACGATGCCTCGGGGTTGGAATAGTATCATTTCTTCCTCCTCTTGGCCCAATAGACTCCGCCTGCGAGCGCCACGCCAACAACAACGGCGAGCGGCACGACCGACGCCAAGAGCGCGTCGTACTTCGTGGGGTGTGCAATCTGGTACGCGATGTAGCCGACCGCTCTGCGCTGCAATTTCTCGGTGATTATGTCGAGCGTCGCGGTATCGTTGGCCTGGAGTGCTTGAAAGACGTTCTCGACCTCCGCGTTGGCTTCCCTCGCCATCGCTTCCGCAGCGGTTTTGGCACTCGACGCAGGGATTGGCTCTACGCCTTCGAGGTTGTACGGCTTGCCCTCCGTCAATGCTTCGTACCCTAAGTGCCAATCCTGGTGCTGCGTGGTCGTGTGGAACGGCATGGACAAGTCCGCGATGAAGTGCGTCATTCTGCCGAGGTCGTCTGCGTTGCCGTTCTGCACGAACAGGTTGAGAAAGTATTGAGCAGTTGCGGGCGCCGCGCCCCAACCGTTTATCCAAGCGTGCCGAAACAGATGGTCGAGAAAGAAGTCCTCGATATCGGGGAGGTTCGCGGCGGCGGCAATCGCGGTCGCTTCGTCCTCGGTCTTTCCTGCGGCGATGGCTGCGGCGTGCGCGATGGCTGTGTGACGCTCTGCCCCCCAGAACGGCCTTGCGACGCCGATTGCTGCCATTTACTTTCTCCTTGCACGCCACCACTTTTTCAGTTCGGGGATGCCGATTAGGACGAAGAAGATAACGCCGAACGCGATTGGAACGCCCCAGGGCATTTGCATTTCTACACTCCGAGCGTCATCGGTGCGGGCTCTACCGGCCCGTCCCACGGCAGGCAGGCGAGCGGGTTGAAGATGGAGCACTCCGACGCCGCCTTGTTCATGGTGTATGCTATGTACGCTGCGCTCCCTGCGACCGCCACGAGCACGACCGCCGTGGTGAATTTCATCTCGACCTCTGCGCCCCTCGTATCTTGAGCGCCATGCCTTCTAACCAGCCCTTGTGCTTGACCTCGTCCCGCGCTATGGCCGAGAACATTCTGCTCGCCACTGTGAGTTCCTTGGAGAGCTCGGGGTTGCCCTTCCCCTCGGCCTCGTCAGACTCCTTCGCGGCCTGCTGCGCGAGCCTGTCGTACTTCGCGGCGTCGCTGGCTTCTCCTCGCAGCGTATCGGCGATTGCCGCCAGGGTATTCCCCCCCGCCTCGCATTTCTGGCAGTACATTCCACCCCGACCGTCCGCGACGAGCCGCCAGCCGCACTTCCCGCACTTCGCTCGCGGCAAGTATGGCTCCATCGCTTCGCGCTCCGCCAACTCGCGGGGCGAGTGCTTGAACGCCTCTACGTCTAACGGTGGACGGGCTAACGGTGGACGGGCCGCCCATCGCGCCTGCCGCTCGTGGAGTGGTTCTATTATATCTGCCATCGCGCCCATCGCCTTCTCGAAGTCCCCGTACTTCTTCGCGTCGGGGACGAACGTCGGCTCCATGTTGATTAGCACTATCGTCCCTATGATGAGGTCGCGGGTTATCAGGTCAATGGGCGACTTAAAACCTATGACCTTCACGACCATCTCCTGCTTCTTCGGAGGAACCTCGAACGCCAACTCCATCCCGCCCCCCAGTTCTAAGACCGGGAGAGGGACTTCCCTGAAGTGCTGCCACGCCTTGTATTCCGAGTCTGTTTCGCGCGCCTTGTCGCTCACCATCTCCTTGGCAACTTTAATCGCCTGCGTTACATTTTCCATCATTTCAATCCCTCCTTACCAAACCATCGCCCACGCCGCGCCAATCGCTCCCACCGCAATCCCAAAACCGTCGGCGTATAAGTCCGCCCACGACCAGCCCGTTCCGTACTTGAGGTCGTAGGCTTCCTTGCCAAACGATAAGCCGAGCGCGACACCGATGCCGATGAGCGTGCCCCAACCTTCGGCAAGCAGGAGCGTGGCGACGGCAACGATTCCGAACGTGGTCAAAAAGTGAAATAATTTATCGTCCTGCACCTGCAACGTGGCCTCGTACTTTTTTGACATGATTCAAACCCCCAAGACCGTGCCCGCTCTCTTGCTTCCTGGTTCGGAGCCGTCCGTGAGCATCGCCAGATGAACGGCGTCGTAGTCCATGATGTTGCCGCCCTCGATGCGCGTTGGAATCGTGGCGATGCTGAGGCTGGAGCGTTTAAGCTGCTCCGCGTACTTGTAGCACACCCGGACTTCTAAGTAGAGCACGTTCGTCCTGTCCGTCCACGCTTTCTCGATGACTCCGACCTCTTTCGCGGAATGGTTCAAGACTAACGGGCAGCCGACGAACTCCTGCGCGTTCTCGGCGTGCGCCTGGTCGTCGTAGTCCAGCAGTTCGCCGTTGAAACGAGCGAGAGTTTCGCCGTCCGCCGCAAGCACCGTGACTAACTCGGAACAGTCCGCGTTCGCCGGATATCCCACCTTGCAGCAGCCGCTCCAGCTTCTCGATACGCCGACGCTCTGCGGACCGTTGCAGCAGCCGACGCCGACGCTCGACCTGGCAATACCCTCACCGGCACGCTGGCGCTCGGTCCAATCGTCTAACGCAGCCTGCATCTTGGACTGTTGGATTCTGTTGTGTGCCGCCTTCGCAACGACCGCACCGCCTGTAAGCGCTCCCACCGTCGTGACCAGCATGAGCGCACTGTTCGCCACCGAAAGACCCTGCTCCACGCCGATGCCGCGCCCCACCCCCTCACCTCACCTTTGGCTTTCGCAGGAGCAGATACCCGAGCGCGGTCGCCAGTATCCCGCCGCCGACGATGATTGCCGCCGTGTTCGGCGGGGGAGGATAAATGCCTTCCCCGCCGCCGACGGACATGATGGTCATCTCGTCCGTGGACGGGGCGTACAACGGAGTGCCGTCATCGAGCATACCATCGAACGCCGCCGTGATTGTGATTGCGCCCATACCGAAAGACGTGCTGAAAGACGCCTCACCATTCACGTTCGTAATCACCTCTTGCGCGGGCTTCCCCGTGACCGTTATCCTAATCGGCGCGTTTGCTACGGCCCCGGTCGTGGTGTTAAGCGAAACCCCCACAACGACTGGCTCGTCCACAATATACACCGCCTTAGAGGGGGTGAGTTCGATGACCATAATCGTGTCCACGGCGGCTTCGATTACCACTGCGCGGTAAGCTGAGGACGGCGCGAAACTCCAAACCCCGTCAGGCGAAGTCCAACCTGCGAAGCTAACCCCCCCTTCCCACGTTCCCGGAGTCACGAGAGCCGCCGCCAGCAAGAACTCTCGCGCTCCGACCGTTGGCACGTTTAACGGAGCGACCGTAGCCCCGGTGGGGCTGGAAAACCATGTGGAAGCATTGACGCCTGTGGCGCCGCCCCAGTTTTGCCATACCCCACCGTATAAATATTGTATGAGGAACCCGAATTTAATGGACGTCCCTGCCACGCCGCGCCCGGATGCGGGCGTTATTGTTGTCATCACAATTCTCGTTTCGTAGGCTGCGGCCGTGACCTTCGACCCCGACGATGCCTTGTATGCCATATCACTTCCTCCTTGCGATGGCGTAGACGAGAACTCCGAGCGTGACGACGCCGAGGCCGACCACGACGGGCGAAATCCCCGGCGGTGACGGCTCTACGGGCAGCGTTTCGGGAGGCCAATATTCCGGCACTAACGTTCCACTTCCTACGCTCGATTCCGCTTGTCCACAGCAATTCATGTCACGACCTCCTCTGCCTTCTTCGCCACCGCCGTCATGCCTCGACCTGCGAGCTTGCCAGCCGAGGACGCCATCGACCGCACGGCTTTCCCCGCGCCCGTGTCCTTGTACTTCAAGTACACCGCGCCGGACACGCCGACGATGGCGAGGCCCGCCGCCGCGTACCACACCCACTCGGGAATCGGCTCGGAGTACGGTATGTCGTCCTTAATGTTTCCATCTGCGTCGAACGTGTAGATGTCACCGTTGGGCGCCTGCCACATTTCCGTTCCGTCCGATGCTACTGAGAGCTTCTTTGCCTGCGGCTTGACGTAGATGACAGTAATCATCGAGTTCAGTTCGACCGCGACCACTATGATTACTGCGGACACTACCGCCAGCACTATGATGGAGTAGAGGTGGGCGACGAGCCAAGCTATGCACGGAACGCACCATTCCGGTTCTTCTCCTCCGCCTTCGCCCATTATCGTCGGATGCCCCTGCCATACTCCCGACGAGCCAGGATGATTGACCGCAATGCCGCGCTGGATTACGTTGTTAGGCTGCGTAGTGTCCACAACGTTCCCGAACTCCGCCGGTATCTGCCGGACGTACTTCGTCCCGCCCGCTGCCATTTCTGCGGCTGTGATGTACGTTATATCGTCGTACACGGTTTGCATTTTTCCGAACACTTCCTGCCTTGTCACGCCTGGCCGAATTTGTATTGCCATTATCGCCACCCAACCATTTCGCCTTCTATGCTTTTAAGCCTAAGCCTGTTCTCGCAACCAGTCAGAGTCGTGCAGTTGTACTTCGTGATTATCGCCTGTATGCCGGACACTCCCGACATTCCAGGCGTGAAGGATATGGGAATTATTCCGTGCGATTTCTTCACCAACTGACCTATCTGCGTCGGCACTCCATCGCGGAGCGCGTAGAACGTCACATAGACCGTGCTGTGCGAAATCCAATGGCCGGGGTGCGGGTCCACAATGGTCAGTTGCCCCGTGATTGTAGAAAGGTGCGTTTTGGGAAAGAACCACTCCAACTGAATCCCCGGCGTGTCGAGTATGTCGATGAACGTTCTGATTTCCGGCTGCCCCTGTATTGGCGCGTTGAGCGGGACGCACTGCCCCGAGTCGCAGCGTTCGGTCGAAAGACAATCGGCGTTCACCGCGCACTCGTCCGGCGGAACCGTCGTGTCCACGCAAGCGTTGTAGATGCACTCCTCGGGCGCGACACACGCCGGGTCGCAACCGCCTCCGCCGTTCCCGCCGCCGTCGTCCGTGCCGCAGCCCGGCAGTTGGGGGATGTAGGGGCATAGCGCCTTGGACTTGATGATGACTACCGCTGCTATCGCCGCTCCAATCGCGCCCGCCGCGACGTAGTATGGTGTGTTGGAGCTCATATTTGGCACTCTCCGCCTATGCAGACACCTTGCAGTTCACCATGACCGCACGCGCTACACGTCCCGCTCGGCCCACCACCCGTCGGAATCATGTAAATCGTCACGGTGGCGGTGCCTCCGGCCGGAATATTCACGGTGGCGGCGCCTTCCAAATACCCGGTCTTTGTCGCCCTAATGACGCTATTGACGCCGCACAGGAGGCCGGTGAACGTGACAACCGAGCCGGACTTGGTTTGCCCCTGACAGCTCACGCTCGCAGACAGGGCGGCGCCGGTATCGTCGTTAACAATGCTTACGATTGCGGTCCCCTGGCATCCTGCGTTGTCCCCGGTCGGATTCCATACCGAAGTGACCACGCCCGTTGTTGTGTTGAGTTCGTAGTATAACTGCTCTCGGACCGTGCCATTGCAGCGAAATATGTTTTGCGGCCCGCAGGTCATATAGCCGGGGCTTGGAACCCCCGCCACGCCAACGTCAAACCATACTCCGTCGTCGCGCTTGCGCTCCACTCTCCCGGCTGCGGTGCATCTGTATTCAAGCCATCCCGCGACGGGCTGCGTGCCGTCGTACTGAGAGAGTGCGCTGTTGTACTGCGTCTGCGAAATGTCGCCCGCTGTCTTGAGCGCCGTGATGGACGCAATGAAAGAGGCCCTGTCGTACGCATCCACGACGTTCGAGTAATGAGCGCGAACACCGTCCTGCTGGCGGTCCCACTCCACCCATATTGCCGTTCCTGTGACGACGGTTATGAATTCGACCCAAATGTACTGCGACCTTACGCACGCTCCGGTCGCAACGTCGCATTGGAATCCTGTTGTGCAGGGCACGGTCGGGCAAGTCGTCACCACAGATGTCAACACTATGTCCCAAGTGTAGTTGCCGTTGAAGATGGGCACCCACGCGCCGGTCGGCAGCCATGTTTGGGTGACATAGCCCGCCTTCTCGAACTTCACGGTGTACGGCACTCCGGCCTTGACCGTGACCGCGTACGTTCCAGACGCTATCACGACTATCGGGGTCTGGCCCGCTTCCGTGAACGTGCATGTAACTCCGCTCAACGAAACGCCAGTCCCGAACTCCTTGAGCGTTCCAGACACTACGACCTGCGCTCCCGCGACGGTCGCGGTTATCTCAACGTACTTGGTCGGGTCCGCTGGATAGAGCGTGCCGCACACGGCCGGGAAACTCCCGTCCTTTTGGCCGATGTATTCCTCTCCGAGGTACGCATAGACGGTCATGTTGTCGCCATCGACCGGCGGCTCGTAAATCAGATGCGCCACGCCCGCGCTGTCGGTGATTGCCGTCTGCCCCGTCGGAACGTTGCATGTTCCCATACTGCACTTCATCGCCTCGACCGTTGCGCCGGGAACCGCCACGCCAGCCGAAGTGCGAACGCGCACCCAAACGTCAAAGAGGCAGCCCGCGCCGGTGATTTTGCGCATTACGAAGTTTTTGACCACGTCGGAGTAATCGCCCATGATTATATTGACCGTGCTGACGAGCGGTATGTGGTCGAGCTTGGATATTTTGTAGCGGTAGTTTCCCGCGTCGAGCAGCGTGTCGTACGCTCCGTTTGCGTCCGTGTCGGTCAAAACCTTCGTTTCCCCCGCGGGCAGCATGAACTCTACGACCGCGTGGGGTACGATTGCGCCGAACTGGTCTTTTACCACGCCCCTAATGTGGTTCGTGCCGTACGGTTGCTCTCCCTGACAGGCGCCGTTCACGCAGAACGGTCGCTCCGGCGAGCACTGCGCTACGCTCGTGCACGCAATCGGAGGCGGTCCCCCGCCCCCATCGCTTTCTGCGTCCATTTGGATAGCGACGACCGCCGTTGCGCCAGTAGCATCGAGCGTTCCGCTCTTGCCAATATAATTACTGAGCGTCAAGCCGTAGGCGTACGTTCCCTTGGGCACGAGCGTTGGCGGCAGAGCGCCCGTCGCGTCCGAGATTAGAACTATGTGCGGAAGCGTAGCATCACTCGGAATTAGGGCGAACCTCGCGCCCGACAATCCGACTCCGCCGAACTTCGTTATCTTTCCGCTGACCTCGCACTCCGTATCGTCCGGGTCCGTCACGATTCCGGGGTGCGATACGAGCGTGTATGCGGGCGTGGCGAGCGTGACGTGCTCCGTCTTGTTGCCTACGTTCGACACTATCGAAATCGGGAACGTGCCGTAGGGTAGGTCGTAGAACGTTTCTCCGTTGGCGTCGGTGTCCTGGTAGGTTGCGTCCACAACAGAGGTCGCCCCGATATTGACGCCCGCGCCGTACACCGGGGACTCGTCGTTCTTCAGTACGCGGACGGTCAGGTGGCACACCTTCTTCGCGCCGAGCAGGTCGTCAAACCAGCCCTGCGTGTAGGCGTACACGAGCGCCCCGGCTCCCGCTATCGCTGCTACACCGAGCGCGACCGGCCCCGCTACCGACTTTTTCTCTCCGTCCGCCATCTTTGTTTTACTCCTTCTACTACTTCTTCGCTGGCTTGACCGCGCCGATGATGATTTCGACCGCGTCTATGCCGAAGTACCCGGCGAGCCCCGCGACCGGGACGACTAAATACCAGATGAAGTCCGGCATCAGCAGCAGGGGGATTATGGGCCCCACGAACGCCCCTATGACCGCCTTCGCCGCGCACTCCTTCGCCGTGAACGGCTCGTCCATCTTCAGGTATGCGTAAGCTTCGTTCGCCAGTCCGCCCAGCACTCCGAATATCGCCGCAAGGGCGACCGCTATCATTGTCGGTTCCATTTCACTTCCTCCTTCTCAATAGCCTGGTTTGAATTTCAGCACTCACGAACTGTTCAATGGCGACGAGCTTGTCGCCAGGGTACCTCTCCCTCCAAATCACGCCCTCGTGTGGGAAGTCGTCCTTCGTCCAGCGGTCGATGAGTATGCGCAGTTCCCGCTCCATCTGAGCCGGGATGATTCCGTATGGCGATTCGCCCGCTTCTCCGGGGTCCGCGTCCGCCGCCTGACTCGCCATCCGGTAGAGCTTCGTAAGCTCGGTGGACTTCGGCTCGCCGTCCGTGGCGTGGACGACGAAATCGTACTCCTTGCCCAACACTATTCCGAAGTGCTTACGCACCTCCGCATTGATTGCGATTTCGTTGCTTGACAAATCGAAGTCTATCTTCGCCGGTGCGCTCCCGTCACGCTCCGTCTGGCCGCGCAGTTCGACCCACTCCGCTCCGCTAAATGAGGCGGGAACGCGCACTATGTCCTTGCCAACGTCCTCCACGCGAGATATTACCACACGTAGTTTTACCATGCCATCAGTCCTCTGTTGCCAGCATTATCGTTATCACCGTCTGCGTACTTGAACCTTGTGGATAGTATTTTCCGAGCGATTCCTTGAGAGCTTCGGGAGTGCCGTAATCGTCGAGCTTGACGTAGAACTTAGGGGCGTGTCCCAATTCCTTCGGCCAATAGGCGCGATACGTCCTCCCTTCGTCCTCGTAGCCTTCACCCCTGGCCTCTCGAAGATGCGTTGCCACGACTCTCGGTTGCATGTCGATAGTGATGAAGTCCGTCGCGCCCTTAGTCAACGACTCCCCCCTTAAGAAGGGAGCTTGCACTTCCAGTTTTCGTCCAGGGGGTGGTTCCCCAGATAACGCCCTTGCGGGAACGGAGCGCGATTGGCCGGTTGACGGGCGGCCTTCCTCGTTCAGCTTTACCAAACGAGGAGATGCCCCTACATTGTCGGAGGGAGTACTTATACCATCCGCTCCAATTCCTCTCCGGCCTAAAGACCAGAGTATCCTTGGAGGTTTATCTATGCGTTCATACGCCAGGGCGATGGCGTGCTTCACGGCCTCGGGGTACGCCTTTGCGCCCGCCGTCACGAGCAGGTACGGCGCTTTGCCGTCGAGCGGCGTGAGTAAGTCTTTTATAGTCGGGGGCGCATTTACGCTCATGACTTTCGATGAGGAGTTTGATTTGATACTCGCAGACGTGCTGAGGCGAGAGGCCCCCACACTCGAAAGGCTCGGCTCCGCAGAGTTCAACCGCGACCGTTCCTGAGAGGCGTCGAGAATCGAGCGTGCAACCTCGTCCGCCTCGCTCGTGCCGGGAGCGCCGTGGTTGAGCGCGTATTCGACGTTCGCGGTGACTTGGTAGGTTTCGTCCTTCACTACCCATTCGCGTTTGTCGTTGTCCCAAACGCCCCACATGTCGTTGCCGAGCGTGCGCTCCTCGACCGCTTGGTCGTCCATGTGCCGCTTCTGAACGTATCGCCGCGCCTTCTGCTCGCGTTTCCAATTCTCCTCGACGTGCGCAGGCTCGGAGAGTGGATAGCCCGCACGCTCCAAGTCGTCATAGTCGGAGTCTTTCCTCTCGCCCGTCATAACTTTCTCTATTCTCTCGCCACATTTATCGCACGTTGTCCCGTCAGTCGGTGCCCCGCAAATGTCGCACCGCTGCTTCAACTGCTCGATTTCGAGCAGCCTGCGCGTGAAGTCCGCTATGCTCATTCCAGGCCGGCGCGCCTCAAGCATCGCGTCACGCTCTGCCTCGTCGAACGGCATTTCGTCCATTGTCATGCCGACCGGCGACCTCGCGCCCTCGAACTCCTCGCCGACCGCCTTGACGATGACTTTGGCTCCCACCGCGACTCCGATTTCCCGCCTTGTGTTCTCGTCGAGCTTGACCACCCCTACGAGCGTGTTCACGTCCGCTATCGCGCTCAGCACCATCTCGGCCTTTGGCCCTTCGACGACCATCACGTCGTCCATCATGCTGAACGGGATGGTCGCTACCACTCCAATGCGAGCGACGTTCTTGCCAACGTCCAGGGGGTCCGCTATCTCGACGACCGCGACCATCATCACTTCTCACCAACCTTTCCAAGTCGCCAAGGAAACCCACATGCTTTAGCTGTGGGAGGAATTGGCGACAGAAAACTATATGTATATAGAGCGCCCATATCCATAACGCCATGAATCTGACGCTCAAAGTCAAACTCTGCACAACCGATGAGCAACACGCTTCCCTGCTCCGCACTATGGAGCAGTTCAACCTCGCTTGCGACTATACATCCGCCAAAGCGTTCGAGTTGAAAAGCGCCAGCAAGCTCAGGATGCACCCACTCGTCTATCGTGATTTGCGCGAAAAGTTCGGGCTCTCCGCACAGATGGCCGTCCGCGCAATCTCCAAGGCTTGCGAAGCCTACAAGCTCGACAAGTCCGTTCAACCGTACTTCAAACCGCACGGCGCGATGGTCTATGACCAGCGCATACTCAGTTGGAAGGCGCTGGACAGAGTTTCCATTCTCACACTCGATGGCCGAACGCTCGTCAACGTGGCCCTCTACGATTATTTCAAAGCCAAACTTGACAACCGCATTCGTGGCCAGGCCGACCTCGTGCTGCTCGATAACGTGTTCTTTCTCTGCGCGGTCGTGGACGTTCCCGATGCCGAGCCTATCAAGGTCAAGGGCGTTCTCGGCATAGACCTCGGCATCGTCAACCTCGCCGTTGATTCCGATGGCGTCACGCACTCCGGCGCGGGCGTCGAGAAGGTGCGCGGCAAGACCGCCAAACTCCGCACTGCGCTCCAAAGCGCCGACACGCCGAGCGCCAAGCGGCATCTCAACCGCCTCGGGAAGTACGAGCAGAGATTCAGGCGCGATACTAACCATTGCATCTCCAAGAAGATTGTGGCTAAGGCCAAGGACACCGCCAGCGCGATTGCCCTCGAAGATTTGTCGGGCATCCGCAAGCGGACAACGGTTCGTCGGGCACATCGCAGCCGCCAATCCTCTTGGGCGTTCAACCAACTCAGGCAGTTTATCGCCTATAAAGCGCAACTCTCCGGCGTGCCCGTAGTGTTGGTGGACCCGAAAAACACTTCCCGAACTTGCCCTGAGTGCGGCCACATCGACAAGGCCAACAGGCCCACAAGGGACGAGTTCAAGTGCGCTCGGTGCGGCAACGATGGCCCCGCCGACCGCATTGCAGCGTGCAATATCGCTGCAAGGGCGCTCGTCAACGCGCCTATCGTTTCGGTCGGTCTTTTTAGTGAACATTTTGTTCAGCCTCCGTTACAAGCCCACACCCTTTCAGGGGTGGGTCGTTGACTTGACCAGTACCCCCGCGAGAAACGTGATGATTCCCACCGCGATGACGAGCGCGTACTGATACCGGGCCTCCTTGTCCTTCGACTTGCCGAGTTCCGTCGCCGCCGCGCCCTCGCGCTCGACGCGCTCGTCGGTGCACTCCTCTTTGTGCACGACCATCGCCTTCTCGCTCTTGGGCCCTATATTCGCTATGTCGTCGCGCATACACCGTATCTGGAAGTACATCTCGCCGATGATGGCGTAGAGGCCGTTGGTCGAGTCCACCATCTTAGACCTCCACGTTTCCTCGCTCATGCCCTTGACCTCGGACGGCGAAATCCCATCGAACGGGGATTCCGGCATTGACCTCGCGTCTTGAGCCATCCTACATCAGCCCCTCCTTCTGAATCTTCACCATCGTCTTCAGCACTGCCGTCTCGGTCGGGCCGATGACCTCGCTCACCGCGTACACCGTTATCGTCGCCGCTGCGGTCGGGATGACAAGCACGGACACGATGGGGTCCGTAATCTCGAACGGTATGTTCGCCGCCACCGTTTCCCCGAGTTCCGTCATTGCGTTGTCCACGGATTCGTACTGCGCGAAGATGCGAGCGCCGATAGTGGACAGGATGCGAACGTAGCCTGCGGGCTTACCCTGAAGCCTATCGCGGCTGAACTGAAACCAGTACCCGTTCACTATGTCCGTGACGAGTATCTGCTTACGGTGGGGGGAGCGGCTCATTCAATCGCCCCCACCTCACGGCAGCAGGTAGTACGAGATGGTCACGTCTATCGGGGCCGCAATGTGCGAGCAGCCGATGTCCGCGTTCGCGGACGCGCCCGCCGCCGGAGTCGCGTTCTGGATGATGAGAAACGGAGATTCGATGTCGCCGCCGACTTCGAGCGGCACGGATGCGGCTGCGAAGGGGAACTGCGCGTGGACGTTGGTGTCCACGTTAGCGCCCGCTGCACATGACGACACCTGAAGTCCCTCTGGCCCCGCCGCCATCGCCGCGAGCCCCGCAGTTATCTTCCAGATGCACACCCGCTTTCCAGCGGGGATGCCCGCGATAATCGGGGTTGCCGCGCCGATTACCGCCGCCGTTCGTACGCGCACGGTCCTCGACCTTGCCGTCAGTTCCGCCCTCGTGAGTGTTGCCGCCATGTTCAAGCCTCCTTGTTCACTTCGAGACTGCCCCATTTTGCAATCCCCGGCACGTCGAGATAGAGGAAGTCCAGCCCCGACGCGCCTATGCCCGGCGACCACCTGCGGCACTTCGCGGTGCCCCTGAAAATGTCCTTGATGGTCTGCTGGTCCACGGCTTTCCTCGGGTCTAAGAACTCGGGCACGATGCGCCTGATGAAGATGTTGAACATCGGCTGGACTGGCTGCGGAGTCGGGTTGTAAAGCCCGAACGTAACGTGGGTTTGCCACGGCAGTATCATCTCGCTGATTTCGTCCGGCTCGATGAACGGCGATTGCACGCCGTTTATGAACCCGATGGCGTCGAGGTTGATGACCGCGATGTTCATCAGCGACAGCTTGCCGCGTGCCGCGCCGTCCGGTATCTGCCGGAACATGCGCATCTCGGGCGTGTCGATGCCGATGAAGCACTGCAACATCTTGTCCTTCGAGTCCTCGTAGAAGATGTCCGGCCCCAGGGTCGTCACCGCCCCGGTCGTCCACGCTTGCCAGGCTGCGGCGGCTACGGTGCCGTTCCTGATGCTGTGGGCGCCTGCGGCTGCCGCCATCACGTCCACGCCGTTGTACTCGATGTGCGTGTCCTCAAACTCCACGGTCTTGAAAAACCGCCATCCGTCGTCTGCCTTCACAGCGGCCATGTGGCCGCGCTCCAACTGTGCTTTTCGATAGTTCATGGTTCGTTCACCTTCTTTTGTCTTTCGGTGTTTGGCCGACACACGGATTCTAACCTGTGCCGGGCCGCAATAAAAAGGTTTAGTGCGGGGTTTCTGGCGGACCCCGCGAACCAGGGAGATGTTGAGTCTCTAACGGTTTTTCTTCTGCTTCTTCGCCTTGGGCGCTTCGTCCAGTATGTCCTCGACCTTCGCCTTCTTCGGCTTCGGTTCCGGCGTCGGTGCTGGTTTGACCCTGGTGTGCACGATTGGGCCGACCACGGGCTTCTTCTTCGGCATGGCCGCAGCTTCCTCCTCCGTCACGAGGTAATGCGCAAGCTCCGGGTGCTCGTGGCTGCTTGTGTACTCGCCCTCGTCGGGCAGGTAGTGAAAGATGCACTCGCCTTTCACTTGCAGCACCGCCTGGTCCTTCGGGATGCCTCGGTATATGTATTTCATTGTAAATACCTCAGTACCCGAACGCTTGGCCGTACACGGTGAAAGCGGACACGTCCGTTCCGTTCGTCACCTCGGGGTTGGCGAGCGTGACCGTTCCCGCAGGGGTTCCCGCAGACACGACGACGATTCCGCCGTCGCCCGTAGCGTCCGGGACTCCGGCGACCGCTATGTCCGCCCCAGTGTTGCAGCCGAGCAGGTTGGCGCCCGCGTTGATTCTCTCCGGCATCCCATCCGCGACATCGGCGTTGTCAAGGTGTAGGGCGTGCGTGTGCACCGCGAGGGCGCCGCTGGCCGTGAATGTCGCGGTCGGGGCGCGCATGCGGAACGTGACCGTGTTGCCCGCTATGCTCACGGGTTCCGCACGGTAGCCGCCCGTGCAGTGCAGATGCACCGCGCCGAGGTCCGGTATGGTTCTCACGTCGGGGAACGTCAGCGTCGGTCGTCCTGCCGCCTGGTAGTTTGCCGGGCCCAATGTGCTGTTGTAGGAGGTCTTGCCGCCCTTCCTGGCCTGGTATGCGTTTCGCGTCATCGGACACCGCCCCTTTCAGACGTATCCGAACGCTTCGCCGTAGTAGGTCAGATTCGCTCCGCCCGCGCTCAAGTCCGTGGCGTTGGTCACTTCCGGGTTCACGACCGTCACCGCACCCGCAGGCGTTCCTGCGGTGAGGGCGACCACTCCGCCCGCCCCCGCCGTGTTCAGAACGCCGGCGACCGCTATGTCCGCGCCCGTGTTCGCACCGAGTAGGTTGGCGCCCGCGTTCACTCTCGAACCGGCACCGTCCAACACGTCAGCGTCGTTCAGGTGTAGAGCGTGCGTGTGCGCCGCCAACGCGGAGCCTCCGAAGGTTCCGCTCGGCTGCCGCACCCTGAACCGGACGATGTTGCCCGATATGCTGATGGGCTCGCAGATGTAGCCGCTTGCCGCAGGACACAGCGCCACAATCTTCACCGCCGCGAGGGACTCGATAGTCCTCACGTCGGGGAAGGTCATGAACAGTTGGGCTGCCTGCTGGTAGTTTGCGACTCCGGCGAGCGTGGCGTAGCTGACCTTGCCCTTCGTCCGCGCCTGATAAGCGTTTCGTGTCATGTGATTTATCTCCTTGTGGGAGTCTTTTTACACGTTTAGCTCACGGCGGGTTCTGTGTCGGCTGCACTGGCACCATGCTCCTCATGGTGGATGCCGCGACGTAGGCGACGCCGACTGGCAGCAGGTTGAAGGTTCCCGCGACCGCGTTGGTCTTGAACTGGAGCCTGAACTGCTTGCGCGGCCCGATGAACTCCGTTCTCGGGAGTTCGAAGAAGGCGTAGTCGCCTCCGAGGAAGGAGTAGTTCGGCACCCATATCGGTCCCAGGTCGCCGTCGCGCTCCATCTGGATTTCCTCGGCCATTGGGTTGCCCGAAACGTCGAGGAACCCGCAGATGGCGACGCAGAAGTCCGCCCTCATGAACAGAGGGTTCGCGTTCCACGCTGCGCCGAGTATGGCGTTGTGCCACATCCCGTACCAGTTGTTCGTTGTCAGCCCCGCGAGCGCCGTTGGAACGCCTCCGACGTTGCTCTGGAACATCCTGGCCTGCGCGATGGGCACGAGGTAGTCCGGCCTGATTGGAGTCATGCCGAAGCCCTTGGTGGCGTTCACGCCGCCGAACGCTCCGCCCGGCGAGAGGTCGTGCTTGGCTATCTGAAGCGCGTCGATGAAGGTCTGCTTGTGCCTTGCGAACACCTCGTTGAGCATCCCCTTCGAGGCCAGCGACCACGGCGCGACCACACGCGGGAAGTCACGCTCGAATATCGCTATCTCGTCGGCCGTCAGCCTCGTGGCTGGCATCTCCGTGTCCGCCACGTTGGGCGCGACTCCTAACTGGAAAGTTTCCCCAGCCATGAAATCACATCCCCAGTGTCGTGACTGCGCGCCTTACTGGCGCTGGCGCGACGTTGCTGTACGCGACCGTCGGCGTCCTTGCGGCGTATGCTCGGGCTCCGGCGCCTGCCGCCGGGTTCAGAAGCTTCTGAATCTCAGCGTAGACGTAGTCCGCGACGTTGGTGCCGGGAACTGCGGCGGCGATGGCCTCGTTGCCGATGGAGTACAGCGGAGCCGTACCCATGCCGTCGAGGGCCTGCGCCAAGTCCCCGTGCCTGATGGCGACCTTCTCGGCGAGCGTCAGCATTCCGATGCCGAACAACGTCTTGACGACGATGTTCAGACCGGAGCGGTTCGCCCCCGAAAGGCTTGCGGCGCCTGCTGCGGCGCCCGCCAGGGCCTCACCCGCAATGTTACCGGCGTTCCCGCCGGCAACGATGAGGATGGTGTCCTTGTCGGTGATTTTCATCGAGAATCACCGCCAGTTCAGCGTCCGCCGCGCAGCTTGTTTCCCACTGCTCGGGCGACACCCATGACGCCCTTCGTTCCCTTCGAGCTCCTTGCGGCGTCGGCGAACCTCGCCCTCTGCGCCTTTGCAGCGTCGCTTCCGCTGATGCTCGGCATCCGAGCGAGCGTCTGCCCACCCCTCTTGCAGTACCCTACCGACCGCCTGTTGTAGAGGCGGTCGAACATGCTAAATTGTGCCATTGTTGTTCACACTCCCTAACACTTTTCATGTGCTAGTTGGCCCCTATTAGCATGGGGTTGAGTATATATGGCTTGTTGCGCCAACTGCTTAACAGCATCGCCAAGTTAATATACTTCAATCACCATTATGATTTCGTCTTAAATATGAGTAAATCCATGAAACCTAAAGATGCTGGCTTTGTCAGAATCACCATGAGCTTTCCGCCGAAAGTGATTGAGGAGTTCGATAGTTTGGTCGATGGCGTGCTTTTCCATAACCGCTCGCATTTAATTCTTTATTTTTCCCAACTCGGCTATTCCCAATACGTCAAAGCGCGTTCAAATCCCGAGTTCGAGAGCCAGTTGATGCCGGAGTTCGTCATCTCAACTGCGCCAGAAGCCTCGCCTTCACCTCGTCAAAAGTCATAGGCTTCTTAGACTTTTTGATGATGGCGTGGCGCTCCTTAATGTCGGACACACCGCGCCCGGCGTGCGCTGCCTCCGCAAACCGCTTGCGGTACTTCGCCTGCGCCGGTGAGCAGCGAACCATCGCTAAAACCTCGGGTTCTGTTCGAGCCAATCGCGCTTCTCGCGCTGCTCCTGCTGCACTTCGGGCGCGTTCTTGCCGAACACACGCTGCTCCCTCATGTACGACTTGGCGAGTATCGCCTGGTAGTCCTCGGGCGGGTCGGGGTTCTTGTAACGGACGCCGTGCTCGAACCAATCCTGAACCTCGCTGACATACCGCACTCGCTCCCGGATGCCGTCGAAGTCTATGATGACCTCCTGGCAAGCGAGCTTCTTCAGCGCCAGCAGCAGGTCGTAGTTGAGCCCGAACCCGCCGCCCGGTACGAGCGTGTGCGCCTGGCCTTTCATCGTCCTCATCGCGTAGAACTCGGTGCTCCACTTGAAGCTACCCTTCGCGGCTTCGAGCATCACGCGATTGCGCACTATCTCGTCGAGGTTGCCCGGTATGTTGGCCGCTGCCGCTTTTGCCTTCATCTCATCTGCATAGAGCTTCATATCCCTGTGCCTCGGGCGTATCACTCCGATGCTCCAATTCGTTCCGTCGAGCACGACGGTCACGTTGCTCACCAGAGTTTTATCGAACAGTTCGGGCAGACGCGACACCGTGATTATTCCCGGCCTGACAATGGCATACGGGTCCACGATGAGGAACGGCGCAGTGTAGAGGTTGTAGTCCTTGCGGACTTTGACCCACTCCCGGCATACGCACTGGCCGTCTCCCACCAAATTCTTACAGTCGATTGCGTCGGCCCATTCCGCGCTATTCCGGCACTCTGCAATTCCCGGCTCTTTCAGCGCGTCCATGTGCCTGTGGACGCCACGCTTGCACTCGTCACATTCCATCGCTCCGCCCCCTTTTCAGTTCGATTTCGTACAGATACCAGCGGGCCTCAGTCACCATATACCTGAAGATGCGCTTTCTGCGGTCGTCGCGTTGCTGCGGCGTTTCGACCAGGGGGGAATCGTACTCCTCGTCGGTCGGCTCTGACACAAGAAAATGCCTGCCCTGAACGTTCTTGACGTATCCTGACTTGACGAGCCAGGTGAGCGCGTCGTCAAATGGCTCGAACGGTATCTTGCCGCCCGCGACTTTCCTTAAATCCTCGTAAGTGGGCGGTATGGCCTCGTGTTTTAGCTTCTCGACGATGTGTCGCCTTACGTCAGGCGGATACTCGACTGGCGCGGGGATGCCGTACTTTGCGTAGAACTCGGCCACCATCTCCGCCGTAGGCACGTCACTCGACGGGTCTTGGAACGGCGGGCCTCTCATCGCCTCGGCCATGAACTCGACTGGCACTCCGAGCGTTATGAGTTGGTTGGACGTGCCGCCGGACATGACGGTGTTGTAGGTCGCGGCCATGAGGTTCGGTATCTTGGCCCACGAGTCCGTCCCCGGCGAGCGGCCCGCCTTCTTGCAGCTTTCGCAAACCCACCACCAATCCTCGTCCTTCGGAAACCCGTTGGCCCGCTTGAACGTGTTGGCGACGCTCTTGGCGTACGGTAGGAACAGCGTGCCGCACGGCCCGCAAACGATGGGCTCCGTCCTTGCGATTTCAATGGGCACGAGCGCCCCGCTGACGACCGTGGGCATCCGCATCGCCGTGACCGCAACGGGCGCGACGGCACGAGCTTGGGCGCGTTCGCCTATCTTCTCAATCTGCTTTTGCTGCTCGCTCACCTGCTTGGAGAGCGCGTCCTGCTTCTGCTCGTGCTCCTTGACCTGCCGACGCAGCGTTTCCACAATGCGCTCGAAATCGCCCCTCGCCTCGACCGCCGCTTTCACGGCTTCGGGAGCCAGGATTCGAGCGTCGCCCGCTCCCCTTGCGACCCCCTCGATGGTCGATAGTTCGAGCGTCGCCTGCGCCGCGAGCGATTCCATGTCCGGTATCGTGCGCTCGATGCGGCCGGTCAGCACTCCCTCCCCCACCGGCGCGGCCTCGTCTATGACGGACTTCACGTTGCGGACGATAGGGAGCGCGACGTTGGCCCGCTCCAGCGCCTTCGCAAGCCTCGCCCTTATCGACTTCAGGGCGTTGTAATACTCCGCCATCGCCGTGACGCCCTCCATCGTGCCGACCTGCGGCATGGGCTTCGCCTTTAGCTCGTCGTACTCGCGCTTTGCGACCTCCCACTCGTCGTTTGCGACGTTCCACTCCTCCGCCTGGATGCGGTCTGCGTCCTCGCGGTTCAGCTTGTCGATTTTGAGCAGCACGCCCTCATAGGCTTTTTCGTCTTTGACTCTCTTGAGCAATGGTCGGAACTCCGCGAAGATTCTCACGTCGCGCTCCTCGATTTCGTCCGGTTCGCGCTGCGCCTTCCGCCTCACGAAATCGTACAACACCATCGGCTTCGCGTCCAGCATGAACTCGACCGCCACGTCGTCCCAATCCATGTTGCGGTAGCTCGCGTACTTCCGCTTCGCCCTCATGTCGATGTAAGCGTTTATCTCCTGAATGGTCGGCATCTCCATCATCAGTTCGCCGGACTCGTCCACTTCTTCTGTACGATTGAGCTTGCTGGCAAACGCGAGCGTGTAGATGGCCGGGTCGCTCGCTTCGAGGCTTCTGAAGAAGTTGGCGGCGCGGTTCTCGGCGTCCTGCTCGAACGCCGTCCTGAAATCGGTCGGGAGCGTGTTGTTGGTCCCTTCCGCGCAAGCCTTCAGATTCTCAGACTCTATGCTCGCCCCGTGCTCCGCAAAGCAGGCGAAGAACTCGCTCGCGTCCTCAAGCTCCACTCCGTACTCCGACAGCAGGCCGCGAAGCTCCTCAAGCCGTCGCAACAGCGTGAGCAGCGCCCCGTGCCGTTCAATCGGTTTGAACTTCTTGCCCCGCTCGCTCTCCGCCCATTTTAAGTAGTTGGCCTTCGCAGCTTGCGCGGCAGCCTTGGAGTCGTAAAACTTGTCCAATTCAACTTCGATTTGCTCCGTCGTCATCTTGGCCTTGGTCGATGCCTTGTGCGCCTTCACCGGCCACGGCGCGCCCGTCCAGCCGGGAGCGGCCATGACTTGCGACGCAGAAATGCGATAAGTTCTGTCCCGCACGGCCTTCGTCATCAGGTCCGACAGCATCCGCTCCCAGTCCACTCCCCCGCCCTTCCATCGCAGCCCGCCCGAGGTCGGCCATACAACCCTCTCCCCCCTGTCGGCCCCCTTCCGGTACGCCGCGTTCCACACGGCTTCCCACTCCTCGTCGGAGATTAATTGCGTCGGGGGCTTCGACACGGAGGTCTTCTTTAGTAGTTTTCCCGTCGTTTGCGAGGCGACCCCCTCCGGGGCGGGCGAAGGGGCTTGTGAAGCCTCCGTGCGCGTAGGGCGCTGCGGCGGCGCTTCCTTGACGGGTTTGCCGTCGAAGTCGGGCCTGTATCCGGCCTCTATCGGCGGAGAGGGAGCGGTGAGCGCGTACTTGCCGTCTTTTTCAACGATGTACTCCCTTGCCATTGCGTCGGCGAACACAGCGTCGAGTTCGCCTGGAGTTCCCCACCTTCTGCTGAATGACAACCAATTTCTCACCTCGCTCCACGTCCACGGCGGAGGCTGGCCCATCGCCTTGCCGTACACGGACAGTAACTTTAGAATTCCCTCTTTTCGCATCGTCGTCGTCTTCACCCCGGCGGGTCTGCCGGTATATCGTACACTTCAATCGGGGCAGTTTGATTCTCCATCAGCCCCCCGAGCCAATACACCCCCCAAGAGATAGGCGTATCCGGTGCGATGTCGCATATAACAGTAACCACGCCATCCGAGCGTTGCGCGGTGAATCTTTGCCCCATCGCGTCTAGGCGCTCCCTCACCCCCACAGGAACCCGGATGCTGAACTCTCTCCTTACCTTCGCCACCTTCGCTACTGGTTTTCGCCGCAAGAACCCCATATCGCACCTGCCTTCGTCGTAGTATATGTTGAAAGACCCTTATTATGATTTCTCTGCCTCCGCTTCCTCGTTCAAACGACTCATGTACGACTTGGCATCGTCCTCGTCCCTGAACACCATCGTGACTTCTCTGCCTTGCCTGCGAGTTGCACCCATCACCAGCCCGATATTTTCCCACCCCTTCAACGCCTTCCCCCCTTCTTTTTCGGTGCTGGCGGCGCTGGCTTCTTGCGGGCGGCGACCTCGGCGGCGTGAGCTTTTGCCGCACGAGCAAAACGCTCAGGGTCTTCGTCAGCGGCGGCTCCCTCGGCGGCGCCCTGCGGGGACTCGCCCATCTCGTCGGGGTTGTCTGGAACGGGAGCCCCCTGCGGCTCTACGTTCTCGTGGTCCACGGGGGCTTCGTCGGCCTTCGCTGCCTCCTCGGGCGTGAAATGGTCTTCAGGAATGACCGCTCCGCCGGGGCTCTTTACGCATTGGCAGTCCTCGCCCGGCTGAAGGTCGCGGCCGCATTCCAGACATTGAAAGGGCGCGTCGGCGACAGCGATTGGAGCTTGCGGCGACGGCGGTCGCGGCGCTTCCTGCTGCGCCTGTGCCGTACGCTGCGTTGCGCCTCCGAGTTCCATCGGAGCGGGGGCCACTACTGGAGCCTCGGCTTCCGGCGCTTGTGGAGTTCGTTGTGATGGTTCCGCGCCTCCGAGTTCCTGCGGTGCTGGCGCGACCTCGCCTGGCGGGGCGGGCGTCGCTCCTCCGGCAGCCTGCGTCGCGCAAAGACGGCACGGTAGCGGGAGCAGGTGCGGCGGGTGGGTGCGCGTGCAAATCGAAACGTGCTCGCCCGGCTTTGAAGCTCTGAAATCTGCTTGCGTTTCCGCCGGGAATCTTGCTATGACCTTGTCCCTCTCCGCCTGCGGAAGTAGCGCGAGGTTCACGAAGTTCGGGTCCGGCGCTGCTCCGGGGTCATCCGGCGGCGGGGGCGGTGCGTCGGCGCCCTGTGCGCCCGGAGCCTTGTTGCCGTACATGACGAGCTCGATGCTGCGGTTCATCTCCTTCATGAGCGGCAGGGCGGTCTTTGCCATCTTCTCCGCCGCTTCGGTCCACGATATGCCCGCTGCGGCCTTCTCCTGTATTATCAGGTTTTCGGCCTCGGCGGGCTGCATACCGAGCGCCAACGCCCGCTTCACCACGAGGCCGTCTAACAGTGCGAGCTGGTCTATCGACTTGCTGAGTTCCGTTGCCGCTGCGCCTTCCTTGCCCGCGTTCGCCGGGCCGTTGAGTGCGGCTTCGTACTTCGCCTTCATGTCTGCGTAGGCTTGCGCCGTCATCTGCTTGAGTTCTTCGATGGCGGAGGCGTTCTGCATCTTCTCGTCCTCCTTGCCCTGGATTATGGCCTTTTGCGCCTCCTCGTTCTTGTACTCAAGCTCCGCGAGCTTTCTCTGGAACTCGTCTTTTTCCTCCCGGCGCTCCTCCATCTCCATCTTCTTCTCCTCCCGTCGCGCCTGCTCCTTGATGTACTCCTGGAACTCGCGCCTTGATTCTTCCTGCGCCCTGCGGCTTTCGTCTATGCTGGCCTTTATCATATCGACCATGTCCTTGTTGCCGCTGCTGCCGCCGCCGTCGTTGCCGCCGAGCATTCTCATCATCATGACCTGCGACATCATCTGCTGATTATCCTGACGGGCTGCGTCGGCCCTCAACATCTGCTCCGCCCTCATCGTCATCATGCGGGCGTCGGAGTTGTCCTTCGGGTTGCCGCCGTCCATGTCCCGCAACATCTGCGCCTGCATCTTGCGCTTGATTTGCTGCGTCATCAGCCGGTCGAGCTCGTCGTCGGGGTTGGAGTCGCCCCGCCCCCGCGACCGCGCACCCATGTCGTCGAGCGTGTTCGCCACACGGTCGTACGCTTGCGCCGCCTTCGCCACAGGTTGCGGCTGCGTTTTGAGATAGGCTTCTTCCATTTGCCTGAGTGCTTCGGTCATTATTTGGTCCTTCGGCAGCCCTATAAGCTGCTCCAGCACGTCAAGCTGCTGCCGTTGCACGGGCGAGAGCTTCGGGGTGGTCTTACTGCCAATCTGCGGCCTCCCCAGCGGGCTCTCCGCATCTCCCTCGCCCATTTACTTTTCCCCCTCGTCCTTCGCCTTCGCTATCTCATCCGCCGCGTCGCATTTTGCCGCTTCCTTCGCGTACATTTTTTGGGCGGCTTCGACAGCTTTGGCTTCCTCGGAGGTTTCCCGCTCCCACACGTCGGGCGAGGGGGCGTGACTTCGCTCGTGTCCACGGCCTAATACGAGCTTTAGCGCCGCCCCCAGTTCTTTGACGATGCCACTAATCGCATCGATTGTTTTGCAGCGTGCGCGTTCCCTCAGCACTGTGCCAATCAGTTCGCCGACCACCCACAATACGGCGGCTATTCCTATCATCACGACTCCGATTCCTATGAGGTCTGACATTGTCTTTCTCTCCCGGTGGAACGGCAGGCGACAGAGTTCCGTTTTGGGCTTACCGCAACGGGAACGCCTTCCGGCAGGAGAAACTACAAGAAGTTCGCCTGCCGCTCCGAGTATCGACATGGGGCCGATACTATTTCAATCTACGCACGAAAACTTCCCTGCACCATATCGCCCACACGGTCGGCGTTCTGATGGCCTCGCGATATCGCTCTGGAACGTTCTCGGCCCCCATCTTTGAAATCGTCACAATCGCGACGTGATGGACCTCGCGCCCCACCAGGAACACGCCGTGCAAGTACGGCGCGTTCAATTCCGTTGGATACGCACGCAGCCGCTTATTCCAGAACGGCGTCGCCTCCTTGTACTCGGTGAACCAACCGTAGGCGTTATCCTTCGCGTCCTCCATCTTCATGTCCCAATATTTCCGCTTTATAGTCGTTGAGAACGCCACGCTACCACCCCGTCACGCCTTCCGACCGCTTCAGGATGGATTCGAGCGACGGATAGCCCGTGGTGAGCGAGGGCTCAACTATATGCGCGAGCCGTCCGGTACGAGGATGAATTGAGCCGGGCATTCTGCATACGCGAGCCGAATCCCCTATAATCGAGACATCGCTGGTGTGCAGGTCTTTGGCATATTCCTTCTGCAACGGGCGCAACTCCTTGATGTCAAGCAGCCCTCGCGCTACCGCGTGGACCTGGAATCCCTTGCCCGCCGTGAACACGACCCTTGGTTTAAAACCGTCCACCTTGACTCGGGACACGCACTCCAGGGCGTCGTCGTAGGCGTTCTCAAGCGGGACGCGGGCAAGCCAACCGCCCTCCGGTCGCTCTGTCGTATGACCGCCACGCGCACTACCCCAAAGCCAATCCTCCGCCTTCTTCTGGTCGCCTGCGGCGTCCTTCGAGTGGTATATGCGCTCGCAATCGAAGTCGAACAGCAGCCTGTCCACGATGGCGGTGTCGTACGACGGCAGTTCGCGCTTCGGCCCCCGCTCCTTCTCCGCAAAGGCGTACACGCTCACGAAGGCGTCCACGGGCTTTTGATTAGGGGAGAGAAAGTACAACATCTGGTCGTGGATTTGCAGCGTGCTCTCCGTGATTCTCCGGTGCCCGAACATCACTTCTCGTATGAAGATTTCTCCGCCGAGCCACGAGCGCAGGAATCGCAGCCATCCCGCCTTCTGACCGTACAGCGATTGCTTGTACCACGCCTGGCGTCGTGCGGGGTCGTTGAGGTCGCTCATTCTTCATCCGCCCTGAAATCCGCGCAAGAAGTATTCACGTCGCACCGTTCAAGACACTCGGACGTTTTATTGTTGCACCCCGCCCACTTTACATGGCCTAATTTTACCCTGTCGATTTTCATGGTGGATTGCCTCCTTTCGCCTTCGCAGCCCGCTCATCCGAGCGGGACGAGGCATCCTTTGTGAGGTAATCCACGAGGTCGGGTATGGAGAGGCATATTTCATCGGCCATTTTATACATCAATTCTGGCTCTCCCGTGTTGGTCAGTATTACGAGATTCTTTTTAGCCCCGACGAAGTATCCAGCTTCGAGATGGGCGCTCCTTCCACATGGCATAACGAGGACGCCGCAATCGGCCCATTCCATCGCATCCCAATCCAGCTTAAACCCCTTGTTGGCGATTGGGTGATTGAGCATTAGTTTGAATTGTTCGGGCGTCCATCTTTGCCAGCCTTCGTCAATCCAGGCCCATTGAAAGCCATAGCCATCATGCGGGTTTCTAAAATCGTAGACCTCGTGCTTGGCATCTCGGAGAGCCTTCACTACATCGGGTTGAATCGGGTTTCGCCAGCTTGACGCAACATAGATTTTCATGTGATTACCTCAATGGCAAAGTGACGCTCCCCGCCCTCACGGAACCCCGCGATATAGGGGAGGGTTCCCGGCTATCCAGCCGGGGCGAGGCATCCCCTCGGCCCTCCGCATCGTCGGGCCTCGATAACACAGAATCAACCGAGGGATTCTTCATTAGTTCGCAGAATCGGAGCAAGCCCGCCCACAATATCGCGCAATGCCGATAGGACTCAATAATATGTGCATCTGAATCCATCTCGTGAATCGCCTCTGCCGCAGCATGGGAGTCCGACCAATCCACATATCCAATTCCGATTCGTTCCTTCGCGTCGGGATAGCGTTCCTCGAAAAGTTGCTTGGCATACTCCTCAGTTTCCTCTTGGTCGTATTCTGCCAAGTTCCCGATAGCTGATTTGGAGAATAGATAGGATGGCGAATGGATGGAGCCAAGCAACCAGGGCAAGTCAATACCATTCTGGCGAAGGATTATATTGGGTTGTGTATCGCCGTAGATTATGATTGTATCTGGCCTAAACAATATGTGCATGGAGTAAAAGCCCGATTCCGGCCTTTTGAATATCCATTCTCCTCGTTGAGTCGCCGAGTTCCACGCTTCTATTGTTTTGATAACGTGATTCGTGAAAAGTTCCTTATCTTGCTCGTCTATTTTAATTACCATTTAGAATCCCCCTTTGCTGGCGAAGTGACTTGATTGCGATTTGTCCACGACCTCGTGCCAGCCTCCAGGCTGGCACGGGGCTTCCAGAATTTCATGTTTTTCCTCCTGCCAGCGGGTGAACCATGGACTCCGGCGCGGTCGCACACTTCACGGCCGTCCCCCCTTGTGCGCCATTTTCGAGTGCCCACATTTTCCGCAAGCCAGGATGCCGCACGACGGCGACGATTCGAAGCCGGAGCACCGGCAGTCCACGACATTGCACCAGGGCGCGAAATCGTCCGGCGGCGGGGGGGCGGGCGCGGCGATGCGGTCGAGTTCCGGCTTCGCACGCTCGATGGCCTTTGCCACCTTCGTCAGGTCTATCGACGACAGCACGGCCATGAACGCTGTGACCTTCGCCTCGTTCTCATGCCACCACGTCTCCGCGCTTCTAACCTTTCCCATGATTACCGGGATGGTCGCAACTATCTCGTTCACCTTGGCCTCTATCTGCGCTTCCGTCAGGCAGATTTGGCCCTTGCCGTCGCAATCAGGGCATGGTTTATGGAATAGTTCTTCGTTAGTGTCCGCACGTCCGGGGTATGCCGTTCTCGTGATTGTGCCCATCACTAAGTATGAGCCGGAGCCTGTCGGTTCGAGCGTTCCCGTTCCACCGCACTTCTCGCACGGGCGGGGCTTCTGCAACGCCTCCATGACCTTGCGCACGATGAGCAGCCGCTTGTGGAAGTAATGTACCCCGTGCAACGCGACGAAGCAGAGGTACATGTAGTTGATGTACTGCAACGCGCTCCCATACTCGGGCATCTCCATCGCAACGTAGGCGAACAAGCCCTCTATCGGGACTAAATGCGCCACCGTCAGGTTCAGGTACGTCGTCAGCCTCATTTCTTCGCCTCTTTGGGGGGAGCGTATCCGGGCGACATTCTCTCCACGCCTACCCATACGCCGCCATTGAATTTAACGAGGAAAAACCCGTGTATGGATTTCACGACGACGCCGTTATCGCACCTTTTCACTATGCGCACCGTAGGGGAGGCGCCGTGCCCGCAGTATTGCATGATTGCCAGCACATCTTTGTCGCTCGTTCCCGATTTCGGCGTTTCGGCCTTCTCCTGCTCCTTCTTCGCCCAAGCCATTATCTTCTTGACCGCCTTCTGGTCGCCAATCGCAGTGACATCCTCCCATGCTTGAAAGCAGGGGCTTCCTTTGGGGGATGGCATTTAGCCACCCCCAGGAACGGTTCCTGCTTCGCAGAACGGAGAAGCCAGGTCGGTTGTCCGAAGTGGTTGAACTCCGCTCTCCACAGGCATAAGATTGGCGATGTCCTCGCCTACCTGAATCCATCCCCTTTCGAGGATGTTTCGAGCCGCATTCTCGTCCCGGCCCATGGTATTGCCACAGGCCGGGCAACTATAAATCCTAACGTCCAACGGCATATCCTGAACGTGCTTGCACACGCAGCACTCCATCGTAGTGTACT
>Ga0180732_1000352_pt1 | contig 41697 bp, 78 predicted proteins | sample KR11_01MetaG_FD_148674 | JGI IMG/M metagenome (GOLD analysis project Ga0180732, IMG submission 148674) | Groundwater microbial communities from the Olkiluoto Island deep subsurface site, Finland - KR11_0.1 MetaG | ecosystem: Environmental > Aquatic > Deep subsurface > Groundwater | place...
TGAATTTCATCTTAAATTCCTTATGGCATTTAAACTCATGCATTTTTCATTCAGCTTTTTGATCGCATCGTTTATTTCATCCTTAATTATATGTTTCATCAAATGCTTAAATGCAAAATATGCTATGAATATCACAGCCAGAGGATATGTCACGCTGATTATTGTATCTATTATTTCCATTATGTCTAAACAAATTCCTTATGCTTTAGATTCTTCTTGAGCATTGTGAGCGCCTTGTTATATTCATCATAATAGCAAACATTGCAAACACTCCCGTCGAAATTCCTCCCCTCATTGATTATATTCTCCAGATCTTCAATATTTCCCATGGACAATACCATGTCTTTTTTCTGACCTTTGACTGAATACTGCGATCCGCAGCAGGGGTATATCTTCCTGTCAGGGCTTATCACAGGTTTCAACAGCGAAATATAGCATTCTTTTCTACCTTTTGTATAATTTTTTCTTCCTTGGTATATCACCAAATGATCATCTATCCCTCGCCCTTTGATCCTATTTTCAACCTCTTTTACGTCCATTGAATTCTCCAGATCAAGCAGGTCATTGACCATCCTGATATGGGTGAAATTATGCTCGTTCGCAAAATATATCATCTTTTCAATCCGATCATAGTTCGGCCTAGCGGACACGACATGGGAGAACGCAAAGTCAGTCTTGTTGTTTCTGACAGCCTCCTCAATACTCCTATAAGACGACTCGCGGCTGTCATCTGAGGAGATCCTGCACCAGGTCGGATCAGATTTCAGTTTGTCCAATAGAATCCCGTTGCTCACCAGGCCAATCCTGATGTTCTGATTCTCCGCGTATTTGATCACATTGTTTATGTTGGGGTGGCACATTGGTTCGCCCCCTCCCGTGATTGTGATTGCCTTCGTCCCCAGTTCCTTCAACCTGTCGATTATGCCGTACAGTTCGGGGAATGTGAATGACAGTTTCTTGTCCCTGTCATCGCATGAGCAGAAAGAACACGACAGATTGCATGTATTTGTAGGCATGAGCTGGGCGTGGACGGGGATTATCTTCCCATTATAGACTGATAGGGTGTATAACAGCTTGATTGGAAAACTGCTCGCACTTGTGTATGATTCCTTTATGTCCTTCATTTTCTGTCCTTTGCTTGGTTGTTTATGCATTTTATCATCTCATCCCAGTCATTATTACAATCTAAGTTTTTGCATCCTCGGCAATACCTTGACCAAAAGTTAACGCATTTCATCATGTCATCTTGGCTTAGTTCTTTATATACCATTATCTTTAAAAAACTTATCAAATCCTTCTTTTAATATTTTTAACTGATCTAAAGTATAATTGTGAGAGTTGAGATATCCAAAATTATTGTTTATGAAGAGAAAATATGGCTTGTTATAATCAGCATGTTGGATTGTATTGATGACCCTTTGAAGACTTACATTGTTATTTTTGGGAAAATTAATCTCTTTTTTTATTAATTCTCCTTTCAGTATATATGTTCCATCATCTTCTTTCAATTCTTCTTGTTTGACCAATTCAAAGAAGCACTTATAATTATTTTGAAGAGCCCAAGTTGTATAGAACAGATGCCAGTCTTCTGTAAAAAAGTGGAGATGCTCATGATGCCGGAAAGCGCCTGTCCCCTTGATTGATGGAACAACATAAATGAATCTTCCCCCATCTTTTAGAACTCGATAACACTCTTCCATAAGGAATCGGATATCTTGTATATGCTCAAGGGTATGTTCTGAATATATCTCATCAATTGAATTATTCGAAAATGGAAGACCTTTATTTAGATCCCTTACATAATCTGGACAAGTAGATGGATCTATGTCTATTGTAGTGTATCCCTCCATCTTTTTGAATCCGTTTCCTAGTAATAGTTTAATCATTTTAAGCAAATTGTATGAATCTTAATCCAGCTTGGAAACTTAACCATCCCCATTAGTGAACCTTCCGGAACATCATAGCATAGATTATCATGGGGGCCAGATTCATAATACACATTCTCAATCACTTTTAGATCAGCCTCATTGCATAATAATTTAATTCCTTGACTTGTGAATCTCCAGTAATCTGGGTATTCTAACCCTTTTATTTCATTGCCATGCATTTTGAATAAGAAGGTATTGATAGTGCATAATAACCCCCCTTTCTTTAAAATTCTACTAACTTCTTTCATTACTTTGTCCGGATGTTTTGAATGTTCTAACATGTCTATGAGTAAAACAGCATCAAAACTTTCATTTTCAAATGGCAATTCTTCTGCATTTCCTTGTACAAAGTTCCTCATATCCTTGTACTTGGTCCAATCCATTATATCAAAATTCGTCAGATCTTTGAACCCATAATCTGTATCTCCACAGCCAATGCTAATCATTTTTTTATCTTCCAATTTATAATGTCTGACAAACTCCTCGACATATTTTGTGCCTAATTCGCTAACCATTTATTTTCTCCATGAGATAATAATACTGAGTAGGTCTGTGAATTGCTAAGAATTCTGCAAATGCCAATGCATTCTTGTGGGCTGCGTTCTTGCCAAACTTATGACAAGTAACACAAAGAGTAATCCCATTCTTTAGATTATGCCTTAACTCTTTATACCCATGCTTTGGAAGGATATGGTGTGAATTGAGTGTTTTAATACTTCCACATATTGCACATTTATAATTGTCTATTCTCTTCACTTCGTCTGCCCAAATTTTATCAAGCTTCTTACTTGGTTTTTTTGTTTTCATTATTATCCTTAAGTGCTTCTAAAATCTTCTTTATCTTTGCAAGTAATTCTTCCAATGTAATGTTCTTGGCTATGTACTCTTCATTCATCAATAGATCATAATCTTCATTATTTATTATATCAAATCTGACCATTTTTTAGTTTGAATTTCTCCTCTGATTCCTTGTATTTATTATCATATTTATCTGCTATTTCATCCCCCCATTTGTTTCTGAAATATTCTTTATTTCTATCTCTTACTTTTACAAAGTCTTCGTTCTCCTTGCCCATATTATAATCATGCCAATGCCAAGTAAACCCATCTACAAATATTTTATATCCTGCTTTTTTAATAGCTTCTGCTAGATCCATGTCATCATACGTGTAAGGATTGTATGCTTCATCAAACATCCCAACCTCTTCCAACACACTTTTCCTTAGAAACATCAGATTGGTTATGTAATCGGTTTCTATGTATTTAAGTGGCATTTGGAATTGATTTGGACAATACTGGTCAATATTCCCTGTGGCATGACAGCAAGGTCCGACCATTCCAGCTTTTGTCTCATTAAGGCATTTGACTAGGTTCACATCCCAGTCATCTGTTAGGTAATAATCCGAATTTACATAAGCCAGATATTCCCCCTTAGATTCTCTTGCCCCTATGTTGTATGACTTGGCAATCCCTTCATTCTTCTCATGAGTTATTATCCTGACCCGATCATCCTTGATTGAATATATATAATCCTTTATATCTTTTTCACTGTTATTGTCTATAATTATCAATTCAAATGGGACAGTGGTTAGTTTCAAAATTCGATCAATGCATCTCTTGCATTTTTCTGGTTCTTTCCAAACAAGCAGTATTATTGATATCATTTTCTTAGGTGTTTTTTCAGATGGGGGCATTTCTCTGGATCGTGATCACAGTATCTCCCGTTGTACACATTGTCGCACATTCTCCTCCTCCAGCCGAATCCTCCATCCCTCTGGAACGGGCAATTCACCCGATTAGGAACTGTTCCCTTGCGATCCAATGCTTTGGAGTTTCCTCCAAAGTGAATCCTGACTCTTTTAATTTGCTTTTCCACCATGATCTGTCCTCCTTTATCCTATGCGTTTTATCTCCGTCCGCCTCCGGTGTTCCTTTGATTGGAACGCTGAATATGAAATGTTCACCAGCTTTTTTAATTCTTCTTAATACATCATCTATATCTTTGTAATCTAAATGTTCCAATATGTCTATACAAATCACTAAATCCCTTTTTTCCAAATCGATCTCTTTTATGTCCTGGCACCTAAAAAAGTCCCCATAGGTCTGCTTGTCCAAGTTTATGATATACTGCGACTTGTCAATCCCGATGCAATCTATCCCCAGGCGGTTGAACAGATAAGTAAGCTGTCCGGCCCCTGTTCCCAAATCCCATACTGTTTTCGGATGGAAATGGTTTATAAAATCCATGGCAAAGAAAGTATGTTTTAATTCCATGTCCGTCCGGTTGAGGAAATAATTCATGTCATCTATGCCCAGTTGATCCAGGAAGAAGTATTTTCTCAGTATCTCCGGCAGGTCCTCATAACTGACCCTTTCATTGGGATAAGTTTCAAAGATATGGGATTCGAACCATCTGACCAGGAAATCGGGGGAGTGTATGTTCGATTTATTCATATGCCCTATGAATTTTTTCCTTATGTCAAACATGTTCTTGCAATATCCTAGATGCCATATTACCACTTCGTCATTCTCCTCATATTTTATGTTGTCTACTCCAAAAATACTCAAAACTGTGTGTTCTAATTCTGGATAAAAATATCTATAATCTACTTTGAAAAGTCTATTAGGCACATGATGTGTTTTTTGGGTTGAATCTTCTCGACTGAAGTTCCACAATAAATGCCGCATTTTAGGAGAGATGATCTTACTTTCAGTCTTGTTTATGACCTCAATCAGTTTGTCTGGATTTTCTAATACCTCATCTGGATCAAGAACTAAAACCCAATCCGAAAAGAAATCCCTTTGTAATTCTTGAAGATAAATGTTTCTTTGTTTTCCGTTCTGTATTTTATCGTTTGGATCCCATTTTGCTTGAATGAATCTGACCGGAATGCCAGTAGTTTGATTAAATTGTTTGACTATTTCTGATACTTTAGGATCTTCCATCCCCCACACAAAAATCACTTGTTTGGCAATCTTAATTATAGATGCAAGACTTAACTCAAGAGTATCTGAACAAGAATCCCCAATATAAGATACAACTACTTTGTCTATCATTGGCATAACCTCTTGATTCTTTCTTCCCAAGCAGGGGCCACTACTCTTTCAAAATCATAATCCCTTAAAACTGCAATTCTCCCATTCTTTCCATACTGTTTTCTTAATTCTGGATTATTATAAAATTTGACAATCTTTTCTGCTCCATCATAAACATCTGCTATCCCCCTCTCAACATGCCAGGATCCTAAAATAGTTCCATTCATCATTCTCATGTCATAGTTAGATTGTCCGGATTCAAACATATTCACATGCTCAGTTCCAGATAATTTGATTCCTTCTCCGCAGTTGTTGTCTATTATTAATTCTTGAGTGGTGGTAAAATCAGTCACTAATTGGGGGATCTCCATGGCCATTGATTCGATTATAGTTATCCCAAAACCTTCTCCACTAGTAGTATCTAATTTCATGTCCATCACTTGGTAAATGTCTGGCATCTTCCGATAATCAAAACCTTTATTCCAGGACATTCCAGAGAAAATCACCCGATTCTGCAACTTGAATTTTCTAATCATTTCTCCCATGTCAAAATAAGCTGCAGGATCCATTGGATCACAATGACAGAACATAACTGCATTTGGAATCTTGTCCTTGACTATCGCCATTATCTTGAACATTCGATCACTCATTTTTCTTGGTTGGTTTCTGAAAACTGCCCCTATGACAAATTTATCAGTCAATCCCATCTGGGCTCTTAATAAATTCCTCTTATTCTCATCTGGTTTGAACAAATCTACATCCACTCCATGAGGGATATAATCACAATCTATTCCATGAATTTGTTTAGTCTGAGCTTGGGCGAATTTGCTCATAGCTACTGGCATATTTACTTTTCTAAGTATCAAAGAGCAATCTCTTCCTGGATTCATTGGTAAATTACTTCCCCCGTCACTTGGAAACCAAATTCCAGTCCTGGCAGGGGATAGATCTTGTTGTAAAAATCCTGAATCCATCAACATGAATGTGTCTAGTAAAACTCCAAAGAAGTCTGGCTTTATTTCCCTTAATCTTGTCTGTAATATATCTTGGAAATACGGCCTCGCTCCGTTTCCATATATCTTGAAATTGAATTTGGTTCCGTCTTCTAGTTCAGCCCCTGGCATTATTGTCTGACCAGTTCTGCAATGATCGAAATAATGTATCTCATGTCCTTTGCTGGCCAGATAATTCATTAATCTTTTTGACTGATCTGAGAACCCAGTTGAAAGAAATGGCGAATCCGAAAGCCAGCATATTTTCATACTTTTAAATCTCCTAAGTCCAACTCTTTGGCTTCTTTCTTTATTGCTTCTTTTATATCTGCGTAAGAACATCCGCTTTTTAACACAATGCATTTGGTTCCAGAAATCTGAGTGAACTCAATGTGCCAAGATGTTCCAGCTCCTCCGGCCATTATGACCATCTCTTGGGGTAAAGTGATTCCAAATACGTCTTCTCCGTAATTTCCTTTTCGATTGACTAATTTTCTTATATCGTATATATTTCTCATAAATTCCTCAATGCTCTTGATAATATCTGATTGGCCATAATCAGTTCTTTAACCTTTTTTTTAGTCTTGTAATCCTTTGTCTTGGGCTTATTGATTGATTTGATCAGTCCTTTCTTTTTGAATGATTTGAGCCTATTTAATATTTTCTTCTTTTCATTGGTTAGTTTTACTTTTACTATGTCTGAATCTGATTCATTGAATTCTATATTGAATATCTCTATTCTTCTGCCTACTTTTGCTATTCTTAAGTACATCTTTTTTTAAATTATGTTGAAATGCTGAAGTAATTTGATTATCACCCAGATTATGAAACTCCAAAATGCGATTGCTCCTGCTATTCCCAAAGCCCATAGCGTCTTCAATTGCCATGGTATCTCTTTAAAAAAACTCATTTTAAATCCTCCTCAATTATATTAAAAAATTCTATAATAAATTCTTCTTGAGTAAGATTAGGTAACCCTATTTTTTGTCTTTCTTTACAGTCTTTTATCCAATTTATCGCTTCTTGTCTTAAATCAGATAAAGACGCCACTGAATATGGCAATATTCTCAAATCTTTTAAGGTTTTCAATTCAGTAGTCATTTCAAATCCTCCTCAGTTATATTGAAGAAAAGCATAAATTGTATTGCTAATTCATTTCCTATTTCTTTACTATTATCCCAACTTCTATAACCCTTTATCCAATTGATTGCTTCTTGCCTAATCTTTTCAATATCACAATCAAAACTTTCTCCGCAGGCGGCACAATTACAATGGTTCTTCGTGCCAAATAAATCTTCTAATGTTTTTAATTTCATTTTAAGTCACTCTCCTTCACATTCCATTTAGTACAAAACTCTTTAAGAGATTCTTGTTCTTTCCAGTCTTCCAAACAATCATCATGAATCTTTCTTTTGTCCATCGCACTCCTTTTTATGTTTTTTATAATTCTCTATATTCCTGAACCCCTCTCCGCACTCGCATTTGTAATGATCAATAGGGTGATATCTGCCTAATCCTCCGCCTGTCATTTGTTACTCCAAAAATGCTGTACAATTTTGACTAAAATTAGCGCCCCTAGTGTTGATAAATAAGCTATTAATATTTCTTCCATTATTTTACCTCCTGTTTGCAATTTCTGCAGAATTTCCTGATCTTTATGTATGAAGGGAGAATTACCCAACCATCATATTTTTCTGCTACCCTTAATTTTTCTGCAATTCTTTCTATTTGTTGCATTGGGATATCATTGGGTATTTGGAAGTAATATCTGCTTCCTTTCTCTAGTCTTATTTTTCTTGTTTTCATTTTAACAATGCCCCCATAGGAAAAATATATTTATTATAAAATTCTTGAAATAACACCATGTAAAATATATCTTATTTTTTAATTTCATTTTTTACCTCAAATTCATTCCATCGTTCATCTATAATCCTTTGCATAGGTCTAGTTATATAGGTATATTGTCTCATTTTCATGTGCCAAGATAAATGAAATCCACTATTCTTAAATAACATTAGATTATCAATATCATTATTCTTTTTATTTTCATCAATATGGTGGACAACCTCTCCTTTAGTTAAATATCTTCCAATATGGGCTTCAACCATTAATCTATGTTCAGGTACATATCCCTCTTTATTTGCAAATGGATGTTCTAGCTTATACAAAAAAATATATCCTGCCCTATCTATTTTTCTAGGATAAATCTTTTTAAAACAAGGATTTTTATCTCCTTTCATTCTTAATGAAATATTATTCTTCTGTTTATCTGAAAGAAAACATTTTCCTTTATGTGATTTATGATAACAAGGTTTACATCTTGCCCCATTCTCCCAAACAGGTATTCCACAATTAATACATTTATATTGTTTATTCATTGTAATTTTTTCTGTTTATCTTTCCTCATTACTTCTTTAATATGCCGACAAACCCTATTTCCATTTTTCCAATTGTCTGAGTGAAGAGTTCCCCACATGCAATTACACAAAATATCCTGTATTTGACCGTTTTCTATTCTGACAATCTGCTGGTATTTTCCTATGTTGAATATCTTCTGATTCATCTGTGTGAGGTTGAATTTGCAAACTCTGCTGATTGTTTTCTCTCGAAGCTTTTTCTGATTTCTGCACTCTTAATACGGCCTCTTTCGAGTTCCCTTTCGTGGAATAACCTGTTAGATTCTCTTTCAAAAATCATAGTTTCCAATTTAAGTTTATACTTTAATTCTATATTTTCCTTTTCCAATTCTAATAATTTCTTCTTGTGATTAAATTCATTATCCATGATTATGAGCCCAGTTATAGTGATGGGTGCACTCGTTTTTTCGCAAACATGATCCCCCACTTTTAAGTTTTATTTATGTTAATTATACGCCATGTATAATGGAGTTCTAACTTGTCAAGGTGGGGGCCAAATTTTTCGTTTTGTTTTCTTGAGGTTAAAACTATTACTTCTCTTTGTTTATCTTATTGAACCTGTCTAAACTATCATCCACGCTCTTAATCAACTCGACTATGGTCTCCTTTCTTTCGGCCATTGTTGACTCGAAGTTCTTTACGACTTCTTTTCTGTCTTCTATCTCCCTATCAAAGCCCATTATGGTATCACTTTTGTTTCTTTCAACAGTCTTCAATTCCTTCTGTTTCTGAAGCAGAGTTTGGTTCAGGGAGTCTCTCTCCTTGATCAATTCTCGTTTTTTGGATTCAAGCTCACATATTACTTCATATCTACTTTTGGTTTCGATTTTATTTTACCTCCTTTATTTCTATTTTTTCAGTCTTTACTTCAATCTTTTCCTTTAAAGGCAAAGAACCCATCAAATTGTAGATTTCATTGGCTATCTTGCTAAGTTTTTCCAATTGTTTTTCAGCCTCTTGGATATCTTTGCTCTTTTCTATTAAAGCTACTACAAGATCTTTGGCATAACTAGCCGCATAACTTTTATCCCTCGAATCGGAAGTTTCCTTAACGTATGGCGGAAGGCTGTTTTCCTTTTTCTTTAGAATCTCCACCTTCTCATAATTTCTCCACTGCCCGTTCAGTACATATGTCACTTTTACCTCATCCCCGATTCCCACTTCCAGTTCCTTTCCAAACTTGTTGGCATACCACTGCTCATCGGTCAGTTGCATCCCTTTCCTGTCTTTTCTCAGAGACTTCACAACGCCTATCGCAGTCATCTTTTGTTTTTCATTTTCCATTGTTTTTAAGAGTCTTTTTGTAAAGTTGCTCCCCATCAAGGTTTTATTCTTGATATAGTTAAATAAACAAATAAGTATTTAAATGTTGTTTTTTCTGTTGATTTATTTTTGTCATTATCCAGTGACTTGTTTATTATAATCCTTTAATTTTTTATATTTCTCAATCTGTTCCGGAAGTTGATTATAATTTCCTTTCTTCCAACCCTCAATAATGATCTCTTTCAGTACTTGCTCAAGTATTGAAATTGAAGCGTGGCCAACTCTTTTGTCCATTTCATATTTCATTTCTTCTCCTTTTGGTGTGATTTTAATTCTAACTCAATCCTTTCTAAAGTGTTTGCTATCCTATTTAATTGAAATAATATATCCTGGTCTGTAGATTGAGGGTAATAAATGAAAGGATTTACAGTATTGTTTGGTGGAATAAATCCGACTGTCGGTTGTTGTGTCATTTCTCACCGTCCTTTGGTTGGCATGATGGACATAACCAAACTTTGTATTCTTCTGAAAATGGATGATAGTAAGACATCCCACATAGTAAGTTTGGATTTCTTTCATTTCTCTTGCCACAGCCTTGCTTTTCTACAAACATTAGTTTATCGGTATGTTCAGAGGTTGTATGGGAACCCTCACAAATGCCACAGCCCTTCTTTTGGCATGATTTATTTATCCATGTATTCCACATATCTTCTAAAACTTTAATTCTATTTTCAAGTGTGATAATCTTATTCTTAAGTATATCCATTTCATTTAAACAACAAAGGTTCATTTCTCACCGTCCTTTGGTTGATTGTTTAGATTGTTTACTTTACCATTGAACAATTCTTTGGGTTTGCATGATGGACAAAGTTCTGTTATTCCGCATTCAAACCAAACTCCCGGATATTTCTCAAACATTATGCCACAGCCCTGTACTGAATTTTTTGGTACCGAATCATCCTTTAATTTGAATTGTCTATAAACATTCTGGTCATTATAAACAATACACTCATCTTCTTTAAGAGAATTATCAATTTCTATTCTCATTCCAAATAATGTCTCAGTGTTCCATTCAACAGGAGTGGGAATTTTTATTCTTAACTTGTGAAGAGTTATTTGATTAAATTTTATTGTATTCGGTTCTCCATAATTGTCTTTTATATATCCCCTAATGCCTTCTGTAATAGTTTCAAAATAGCCATTTCTCCCCACCGAGGCAGGATTATCAGGAGCCAAAGCAGAGGATTTACACCCACTTAAGGTCGCAACTTCCAGTAATTTAGAGTTATCACACCCTATTTCTTGGTTTAACGACTCCGATTCATCAGCTACTTGTGATATTTCGCTTGTGTCCTTATTAGACGACTTCGGCAGTTGATTATTATTTTCTTGGGGGGTTAGAAAGGGGTTCTCCCCTTTCATGAGCATGGCCTTCAGCTCTGAAACAATTATCACTTTATGACAAGCCCATTGGTGGCTTTCACATCTTTCAATCTTCTTTAAAACATCTTTGATTGCTTGGTTATATGCTTTCTCTGCCTCTTCTCCACAGTTTTCACAACTCATTGTTTATTCTCCCTAAGTGTTTTCTTTTTAGCACAATACTCTTTCATATGCATACTGATATGGTCTTTTGGAAGCATCGCTTTCAAATTAGAAGGTTCATCATTTATAGGATTTCCATCAATATGATGGATAACATATCCTTTTGGAATTTTCCCATTATGTTTCTCCCAGATATATCTTGCATAGAGCATCCATTTCGCTGGAGTTTCCTGTATCTTAATCCAATTTCTCATTCCTTGTCCTTTCTTATTTATTATTTTTATTGTTCCAACTGGATGAGTATATCTTCCATTAGAAAATCCATTAGTGTAATGTTTATGCATTTCTTCTTTTGACATTCCCTTATTCCATCCTTTATGTCCTTGAAGAGCAATGCTTAGTTGAGGACATTTCTTATTCTTATTCCAAGGAGTTCTTCCTTTGTTTACTTGATTTCCTTTTTCAAATTTCATTTAATTTCTCCATTAGTTCTTTCTTTTCAATTAAAACTAATACTCCTGCTGTATGTATTTTGCATTTATCAATGAGGTCTTTTGTTGATTGAAGCATTGAGGCACGTCCTCTTTTAAAACCATATTCAGTGCATAATACTTCTTCAGCAGTGCACATTCTATCTTTTTGTTTTGGTGTTTTCATTATTTCCACCTTTTATTCAAGGCACATTTTGTATTCAGACAATTTTCATTCCTGCATCCATCATATTTGTTTCTCATGCAGTGTTCCAAACATCTTCTGGCTGTAAGCATATCCTTCTTGATATTTACATCAGTCCATGCTTTCTCTATAACTAATGCTGTTTTCAATTTTGTGTTTTCTTCTTTTAGTTTTTCGGCTATTATTTCTTTTGCCTTCTTTCTCCAAGAATATTTTGTCATTTCTTCACACACAGATAATAAGATTTTAATTTGGTTAATTTATTATTTGTATATCTCATGAATGAGGGGCCCAGATAAGGGCAAGTTTTTACTTTATTTACCTTATTGCATTCTGATCCATAATCCTTACATTTGAATTCTAATTTTTCCATATTATTCCTTGTTTAATTAAGTATTTAAATATTACCAATCAGCCACCATGTCATTGCAATTAACCGAATTAATAGACTTGGACAAATCATATCGATATACTGTATTGCAAAATGGACATCTGGCCCATTTAATCCCATATCTTTTATCTTCTTTTATTTCAAATAATTTTTTGCAGTGATTGCAGTCAAAATGTATGGTTTTCCCCATATGATTTTCTGACTTTTGAATTACAATATCCACATCCATTCTTTTTTTCTCGACCTTTCTTTCCTTTTGGACAGACTAAATCTCCTTTATTCTCTCCCCATCTGATCACTTTCAATTTCTTTCCACAATTGGGGCAATGCTTCACTTTAATCCTGCCTTCTTCAGATCATTTTCAATCTCTTCCTTTATTTCTTTGGTAATGTTTTTCTTCTTATAGATATCCCCAGATTCATCAATTGCAAATGCATCATCATTGTCTAATTTGATCTTTCCAGCACTTGCTAAATCATTCATATATTCATCAAATTTGTTATTGGAAATGCCTAATTCTATTGCAGCAAGACCCCTTAATTTCTTTATTGATACAGTCTTGTCCTGTATGGTCGTTTCCATGATTCTTTTATAGATCCAATTGAGATTCTGTTTCTTAATCTCTGAGGACCACATTGTCATTGTCATTTTTTATAACCTCCCAAATATCCTATGATTTTGATGTTTATAAATATTTCTATACACAACCCATCACACACACCATTTACACCTCAAACGATGTAAAGACCCCCCCTTCTTCTTCTTCTATTCTAAATTCATAAAACTCCGTAAAAAGCTGTCCCATAAAAGCTGGATTCGCCCAAACAAAAAAGAAAAGGATTTAATTTCTTATTTTTTCTTCCTTCTTTTTTCCAAGCATTATGCATATGGTGTGTGTATAACTAAAGAATTTATCCATCGGCCTTTCGGCCGAGGATTGATTAATCAACTTTAGCGCAGGTCGCCACCCTAATTATTCTAGTATTATTAAATATTTAAATGTTTCTGTTATCACTATTTAGTATCATTTATACTTATATGTAATTAACCACTAAAAACACTGATACAGAAAGTGCCATACTGGCCAATGCCAATGCCCAATATGCTCTTGCTTTATTATTTGAATGATCGGCATATATTTTCTTATGATCTTCCATATTCTCGATCTTAAGATCATTGACAGATTTGACCAATCCCTCTATAATTTCATAGATATCATTATTAGTGATTTTTTTGAATGTCTTTCCGTTTACCATTTTATATATTTCGATTTTGAAATATCAGTTGGGGTTATAAGATCAAAGCTTTTTTTGAATTCACTCAGTTCCTTGTCTTTTTTCTTGTTAAAACCAAGCATTATCTTTTTGTCAGAACAATCGTACAATAGCCTGCAAACCGCCTCAGAGCATATTAAAGCGCGACTTCCAGTAAATCCTATGGATTTGTTCCTGAATATCAAGATCAGCCCTATATTGATCAAATCAAGAAACCCATATGGTCTGCCTTCGTATTTTTTGGCTGTTTCTTCAACATTCTTTAAAGGAATTTTAGATTCTCCTATTACCACTTGTCCACAGTTAATGCAATTAGTCAACCAAGGTTCATACACATCCACAATTTCAAATCCCTTAGACATCGCCTGGGCCATTCTTAGAGGTTTGACATTTGTTATAATGGCAGTATGAGTAAACCCATCAATTCCGTAAACTTTCATGTTGTACCATCGAATAGTTTTCCCAAAGAAGTCTTCATAGTACTTGAAATTTAGGATCTGTCCGGTTTTAAATTCCATTTTATGCCCACTCCAATATTGTAATGCCACTTGTAAATGTTGCACCATTAATTACATAAGGTACAACCTGAATTATTAAACCACTTACTTGTTGTCCAGATGTTAAAGTATGTAAATATTCATAATTTATATTTGCAGCTGAATTCCATCCAGTATTACCACCAAGACTAGCTGCCGTATAGTTCCAACCAAATATAGTATCATCAAATACAGTTGAATAACTGCTTCCTGCTTGTGCCACTTCTATCTTTAGATTAACAGGACTATTTGATGTACCTGATAAGACACCATTTACATTTGCTTTTCCTATTAATTTAATTTTGGCATAATTTGTAAGTACACTAGGCGTTATTGAACCCAATGTATTTATTGCGGAACCAGAAGAAGTAATAACATTAAGACCAGAAGTATTAATAATTGCTATTTTACTGAAAAAATGATTCACTTCCTTTGAGTACAATACATCTCCATCTACTTTAGGAAATACTCCACTCCCTGTCATTTTAATTCTCCTATTATGTTAAATATCATGGCATCACCTTAAGAGTGGTCTGTTTATTAGTGAACGATGACGAACCATTCTCTGCAATAATATTTGAAGTGCTGGTCAATTTAATTTGAAAACCATTAGCTTTCATTCCTGCTGTCAATAATGCTACTCCTTTGAATATTGAACAATTGGCTCCAGAAACAGTTGAAGCACCACCAGTACTAACTGAAATATGGCTTCCAGTAACTAATGTTCCATATTCTCCACCTGTTTCTTTTATTTCTATTAATAATGTAACCGAACCACCACCTTGACTTCCTCCTCCACTTCCACCAGAAGAAGTACCTAATATTTCTACTTCAACATAATTTGCATTTGTCAAATCAGTAGATGGAATTGCAGTCATTTCATAACTTGCTGTAGCAGTTCCTCCTGAAGTTGTATCAAATGCAGTACTAGTATATAATTGACTTATCTTGATTACATTCAATACTTCATCTGCATCAGCAACTTGTCCATTAGATATAGTCATTTTCTTTTATATTTTTTTAATTATTTAAATTTTCAATTATCTGTATATACTACCCAGTTTCCCATGTTTCTTCAATACGCAATTCAGTATTGCCTTGGAAATTTACATTCGGAAGTGAACTTCTCGACCATAAAGACCCAGTCAATGCAGTTCCAGATTTGAATATTCCAAATTCACTCAAATTAAGTCCACTCATCTCGACTGAATTCCAATCTGTAGTGAATTTTATCTTCTGAGCAGATGGATAACTTGTCTCAGTGAATGCATGTCGACTTTCTTCATTATATAATTTAACATCAGTTACTATGGCTGTTCCTGATCCACTTCCTATTCCACAATAAAGAGGAATCTGTGAACCCCCGGTAATACTCCCTCCTATTAGATATATAATATCTTGCCTACCATATGATGTAAAAACCATGATTATCTAATCCCTCCAAAATTAATAAACTTTATCATGTTAAATAACATCCACTCCAGATGGTTGTCCAATTTGAAGATTGTGTGCCTAATAAACTTGTGCCTAAAATTGCAGCTAAAGAGTTTCCTAATACAAAACTTAAATTTGCAGTATCTCCCCATTTGGCAGTTCCCCATATTCCAAATGGAGTAGAACCCCAAATCATTGTATCTCCTGCAATATTCTTTTCATAAACTGTACATCCAGATTGTCTTATCGCAAAAGATCCTGTTGTAGCATGATATCTTGTGATTACATCAGAATCGCTTATGTCTGTTCCTTGAATCTTCTTCAATTCTAATAAAATATCTTTAATCGTGTCAGTCACATCCTTCAATTTCTTATTCACTGTTAATGTCAGCACTTTTTCTGAATAATTATTCTCTGTATTAAAATCATAATTTGCTTCTAATATGTCAAAAGAACTTCCAGAGATATTATGATTAGGTAAATAAATTCCAATAGTATTTCCAGGGGTTAGATTAGTAATATTTTTCAACTTCAATGTTCCTTGTATCTTTGGATCCTTGCTTCTTTCCAATTCGCTTAACATCAGTTCTTCGGCCATGTGGGGGTCTTTAATATCTTTATTGACAATCAATTTGACTCTTTTTCCGTAATTCTGGATTGAGTTATCATCTTGGGTATATTTTACAATTGGCAACTCTCGGTCATAAGTGATTACTCCCGAACCAGCAGATGGAATATTATCTCCCCAAGTGTCTCCAGAAGTGAATATGATCTGTTTATTATCAAAATCTACCAAATAACCAACTCCGCTTAATTGACCAATTGTCATATTTAAGATTCCCCCTTTATATGGGGCTCCATTCCATTCTACTAAAGTATTATGTGGTTTATTCAATAAAGTCGCTATACTCCCTGTCAAAGACCCAGGATTGAACTCTTCTTTGTATCCTCCCAGATACCTATCTCCATAGACCCAAATTGAATTATATATTGTCTCTCTTCTTTCTTCAAAATTTGCTGAAACTACGTTAGAAGATCCCAAACGATACCCTGAATCAGTTGCTCCTTTTTGCTCAAAATGAAGGTATTTATCATTGTCTACATAGAATATAGAATTCGATAAATTGGCCAATTGCTTGACTGCATCATAAGCATTCATCTGATTAAACACCATTTTAGTGACTGTATAATTTGAATCAATCACGCTTCCAGCAACTGCTAGGACATCACTTACATACTTTGTGACTATATCTCTGACTATTGAACCTGCAGGTAAATTAGAATAAACTTCTGGCTCGACTGTCACATCCATCAATCTGGCAGAATAGTCCCTTCCAGCTAGACTTATTTTTTCTTCTACTCCTTCTCCGTCAAATTTGATTTCTTCTAGAACTCCTTTGAATATTGTAGATGCAGATGCTGGAGAACCCGCTTGTATCTCAACTTCATTGCCTATTGTGAAATCTGACTTATGCAAACCAGCAGTATTCCAGAAATCCGTATTGAAATTGCTTACTGCATTCTGTTCAGAGATAGTCTTGACTATCCCTATATTGACTGCATCTTTATATTCCACCCCGCTTATGTAAAAGTTTGTTTCAATTGACATTATAATGATATTTTCTTGGTTATTTTTTTATAAATTGAATCTGCGATAGCATCTGAGTTTACCCCATAATTATCTCCATTGATTATAATAGTAGTTCCTTTTCCTCCGAAATCCTTCATGCCAATTATTGTATCTTGGGGGTCTGTCTCAATCAATTTCCCCTGTTTTGTTATTATAAAATCTCCCACCTTTTCTGCTTTGGATTCGGATAAGAATTTTGACGCTTTGGATAATAATCCCATCGGGGAATATTCATTTATCTTCTTCAAAACATTCCAGACTTTCTCGATTATGTCTAAGAACTTCTCTTTTATCCAATTATAAACATCTTTCAGTTTTCCCCACCAACTGACTATTATCTCTTTGAAGTTTTCCCATAATTGGCTTATCCATTCTGTGATTTTGCCCCAATTAAGAATCAATGCGACTATTATTGCTATCAATGCTATTATTGCCAAGATTATTAATGTAATTGGGGCGAATACAATTGCCATGATCCCCCCGGCTGCATTCAGAACCATTATTGCACCTGCTATCATAAGTATCACTCCGAATAATACCAACAATCCAGCAACCAATAATCCAGCAATCGCAATTGTTTTCTTTTGACCATCGGTTAATCCATTAAACCAGTCGACTAATATCTGGAGTTTTTCTATAATTTTAAGAAAGATAGGTAAAACTGCTTCGCCTAATTCTTTTCTTAAACTGGCAAAACTATTTTGTAATTTTACTAAGGCTCCCTCTGATGTTTCTCCAGCGACTTTATTCATTCCCTCATATGTAGAATTAAGTATGTCTGTTAATGCTGTTATTCTTTCTGTCTCTGTTCCTGTTGATAATAATAGCTTTTGTTCTTCTGTTAGGACAAAACCGGTCCTGGTTAAACTTGCAAATTGTCCGTTTAATGCCTGTGCCAATCCATTTGCCAATGCAATGGCATCCCCGGTTGTAGCGCTTACTCCTTTTTCTGCAACTAGATAATCTAAAAATGCAGGTGTAAGGGCCCCAATCGATTCAGATTGCAGATCAAATGTGGCCAATTGCGCTTGAGCAGAAGTAATTACTTCTTCATTGATAACGCCGACTTTTTGCAAAGCACGAGCCTGATCAAATAATACTTCAATCTGTTCTTCTGATGCACCTCTTGAAGTTTTTAAGATATGGGCTAATTTGTTCTGTTGTGTTTCAAATTTGGCTGCTTCTTTGGCCATACTTCCAAATGCTAGAATTCCCGCTGTCCCTGTTGCAGTCATAATAGCCCCAGCGGCCATCATTTGTTTGCCTAAAGATTTGAATGCATTTTCTGCAGACTTGGCTACATCGGAGAATTCATCTATTGCTTTGATAACTATCGCTACGACTGCTCCTCCTGCCGCTCCTGCTCCTAAATTTCCTACCATTATCTTCTTTTAGACTTCCTTTCAGCCTTTTTTCTTTCTGAATCTAATTTCTTGAGATACAATTTTAACCCACTGAACTCTCTCAAAGTTAGATTTCGAACATCCTCAAGCTTCCATTTAAAATGATCGCATATGGCGAATTCATTAATCAAATAACTTGAGGCTTCGTAAAATCTTCGTTTAAACCATTCACTTCATTGACTAGATTAGTCAATTTAATTCCATCTTTTACACCTAGGTCATTAAATTCATCTTCTGTCATTTCAGTAGACATTTTAATCATTTCTTTCAACATTGTCTTCTGATCTGTGGTGGTATTTCCGATTAAGTCCTTATATTTAAGTTCCTTAACAACGTACTTTTTTCCTTTTATTTCTATTTCCATATAACCTCCTTATATTTTTTGTTATCTCATAAATTAACCATAAAAGAAATAAGACAAATGGAATAAAGAATCCTCTATTCCATTCAATCATAATTCCTAATAATGAAGTTATCACTATGAGGCAAAATGTTTTCAATTTCATCAGTAAAGATCCCCCTCCTGATTATACTCAAGTACAGAGACGCTTCCTGCCTTTATTTCAAGTGATGTAGTGCTTACTCCTTCTGTCTCACTTGGAATATCCGCAGACATTATCCTGCATCCACTCAAAGTAATCACAGAATGCATTGATCCAATTGCTGCTAAAGCTCCTGGATTTGCGTTCATGTCTATAACTGCATTGAAAGATGTTCCGCTTTTATAATAGTTATTATATAAAGCGATATTCTCAGTTTGCAGATTTGCAGTAATGCTTAAAGTGACATCTCTGTTTAAAGGAATCGGAATTCCTATAACACTTGAACCATTCAAATAATGCGGTCGTTCGAAGTTATTTGCAACTTCCAGACTCATATCTGTAACGCTATCTAAAGTCGTTCCAGCCGGAATTTGAACTATTATGTCTTTCCACATATAGGTCCTAGATCCGTTGACTGTAACACTAGATGGTCCACTTACTGAATCTGTCATATTCTGCGCCAAATAAGAGACTTCTGCACTGACTAAATCACCTTGACTAGCTGAAACAGTCATTGTGTCAACCATACATCCTTGAGCAGTTCTTACAAAAGATCCTCCTTGAGTCATCTTTCCATCTTCTATCTGAAACGATATGAATGGGTTAAGTGTGCCGGATGTGTATGCATTTTGTCTTGCATCGTTGTTCACTGTTGCATATGCCCATGTATTGCTTGCTCCAGTTGTGAAAGTTGCACTCCCTAAAGCGTATCCCAACATTCTCATGTTTTGCGGGTAATAAGTAAGTGTTCCTTCAAAATCTTTAGCAGTGTCTTCAAACACAGATACTCCTCTATCGCTTGTTCCTAAGAATCTTTCCTCTTGAATGTTGAAATTCTCAGAAATAGCATTTGAAGTTACCTTTCCTATCCAGACAGCAGTTCCACTAGCATTTCCATAAGTTCCGCTTTCTAATTTTAAAGCTACTCTGTTCTGTTCGTTAACATATCTTGCCAAATTTTTCTACCTCCTTTATAATTGATTATTAATTTAATACATACATATAACTGATATTTATGATTTTTGATTTGATTGAATTTTCTCCAGATAAATCCATGTTCATGACACTGTCTAATTTAAAATCATGCAAATCTGCATACGAACTTGTCCCACTAGTTCCTACAGGAAACTGGTTTGTTCTTAATACCTCGAATGTTCTGTCAAATAGTTTATCTCTTTCAGCAACACTTCTGGCCCATATTTTTATCTCTATTGGGATCTTCATCATGAAACTTTCAGACTGAAAACCTAGTTTATTTACGGCGGTTATGCCATTATCTTTGATTGTTATAAGTGGATAAGTTGATGTCCTAGATGGATAAGAAGTCATAATAAATTTATCCCCTGCTGGTCGAGTGACTGGATCTGGGACATTTCCAGAGAGAGCATTCTTTAGAAAGAATAACGTATCCCCGATTATGCTCCCTGCATTTACAATTTTAACCTCACTTGGTAATACCAGACATCACTTTATCTGGTCAAGATAATAAATGAATTAACTATTTAAATTTTAGATTTTCTGTATATACTAATATCTCATTATTTCATCAACAGCATTTTTGAGACTTCCCATTAGAGTATATTCAACCGCATCCTTGGTTCTTTCTTTTGTGCTAATTACGTGACTTCTTCCCATTCCTGCCAATAATTTTATCACATCTACTGTGTTTAGATCTGAATCAATATATCCCACTTCTTTTGGCCCTATGATCATATAAGTGACTTTTCCTTCATTTATTATTGGAAATACTGTTATACTATTCGCTAATGTTCCAGTCCTGACGCTTCGAGGGTTGGTTCGGTTTCCGACAATGTCTTCTTGTAATTCTGACATGACTAATTGTCCTGCTTGAATCATGTATCTATCCCCTTCCATCGGAAGATAACTCAATTCTCTTAATTTATTTTGAACTTCCGTTACTCCTTTCATGGTTATTTCAACTGTCCCACCTCTTGAAGAAATTGTTTTAACCATTTATTCTCCGTATAAACTTCCTGCGGTTAAGGCTCGAATATATACTTTCTTAAATACATCTTGCCCAGCCCATGTGGCTGAATCAACCCCCGGATAATTAATGTAATAATTCACACCAGTAGGAGACCCTAATTGAATTTTTACAGAAGTAGATCCTGTCTGAGTTGGAATGCTCCCTGATAAAAATAATTTCTTATCGCTTAATGCAATTTTTCCTTGCTCAAGTAAGACTGAATCCTCTGAACTGTCAGGTGATACCCCCATATATATTCCGCTTGTCCATAATGCGTTTCCACTTAAAGTTAAAGTAGTTTCATCATCCCATACGCTTCCGCAAACTATGTCATAATATTTTATAGAACATTTATTTCCTGCCACCTTGTGCAAGAATCCCAATCCATCAGAGATTAAGCTCATTCTAATACTTTATAAAACCCTCCAGCTTTTCCTAGGCGACGGAGATGTTCATTTCCTATCTTCTCCCAAGAATCTGATTGAGTTCCGTAATTTTTAGTAGCGCTTAGTCCTTCGATACTGCTCTGAACAATTCCGCCGTTCTGTATTTGCAATCTCATAGACAAATCAGACATACAAAAAGCTATTATAGCTGGTTGGTATCTTTCTAAAATTGCTAAACTTCCAATTGTTTCTCCTGTCCAGTTTTGCACTCTTAACATAGATTGATTGGCCATTTCGATTAATATTCCAGAAATAGAAGTGGGCACATTGTCCACACTATTCAAACAATGCGTAGCGATCGATCCTAAATTCATATTTGACATTTTTTACCACCTCTGGGCAATCACATGACCTCCCCCTGCTGGAGTTGTGAATGGATAGGCTAAACCCGCACCATCATTATATAATGTCCCTGCTCCAGTTCCGACTTCAGCATCACTTAGTTGTCTATCCCAAATAGCAATCTCATCCATCAAATATTCTGTACAGGCATTTACAGATGTTCCTATTACTGAATTATAATTTCCTGTAAATGTAATAGTAAATGGAGAATTAAGGACTTGACTTCCATTAACATAAATTTTAAGATGGCCTGCCCCATCATTGGAAATAGTAATATAATACCATGTGTTTGTGTTAAAAACACTTGATTTGGCAGTATTATATCCTGACTTATCTACAAATATTCTAAAATCAGCAGCAGTATAAAGTATTATTCTATATGTATTTGTGTTAAATGCTCCACTCCACTGCTGAAAGATTGTTCCATAATTAGTTGTATCAGCAGGAGTTCTGAACCAAAATCCGAGAGTATAGGCTGCTGATGGATCAAGCAGTCTTGCCCCATAGGTTATATAATCTGCAAGATTATTGAATCCATAAGATGTATTTATTTTTCCCGCAATATTTGTTGTTGCGCCATTATTCGTCCCATTATTCGCCCCAACTGCATCAATAACTGCTCCATTAACTTCATCCAGTTTATAGTAATGTGTTAAATTATCAATCAAAGCCATGATCTCACCTCATCCAGTTTCCTGTCTACGAAACTACCATGTTCGAAAAAGAAATGCCATAGCTTACGCATCATTTTTTTTGCCATCTTTATTTCCTCAAAGTTTTAATTTTAGTTTATACTCCACTTATGAGTAACATACCTAAAGCATTACATTGAAGTGGAATTATTGTAGAAGTTCCAGATTGTAATCCGCACATTATCATATACATCGTTGCCTGACTGCCTATTGTGACATTAGAATAAGTGGTCTGACTGCCCAATATAAAAGTGCCTGAGGGAATGACATAACCATAGTTCAATCCAGATACCCCGATCGTGTTTGTGACTATCACTGATCCTGCTTGAACTGTGACCCCTCCGCTGATTCCCCAAGGGGTTACACTTTGTATTAAATCAATATATCCTGTCTGAGATCCCAATATAAACGTGCCTGAAGGGATTACAGATGTGTAATTATTCCCAGAGATTGCGACTGTGTTTGTCACTATAACCGATCCCGCAGATATGTTTGAGTAAAATGTTCCAGATGGTGAAACCGAAGTCCAGAACGTGCCAGTTGGGTTCGATGCCACATAGAATGTTCCTGAATGACCAACAGTAGCATAAAACGTTCCACTAGGCGATACATTGATATTATCAACATCTAAACTGATTGAACCTATCACAATCGGCTGAGCTACATCTACATAAATAGTTTGAGAACCAAGTATGAATGTGCCACTTGGAGATACGCTTGAATAACCTGCTGTTACTATAACACTTCCAGCTTGTACATTGCTATAAAATGTTCCAGAAGGAATGACATAACCATAATTAAGTCCGCTCACCGACCATGGGATTGTCCCTTGATTCACTGCGCCTGATATTGGTAAGGCAACTCCACCACTTGCTGCCACAGTAGAATAAAAAGTACCAGATGGTTCAACATGAAGATATTCTATGTCTATCGCTATGCTTCCTATTGTCAATATTCCTGAAACTGCCACCACATTGCTTACATTAGCATAGAAAGTTCCAGAAGGTATAACATATCCATAGTTCAATCCACTACATGCTACTGTATTTGTGACAATGACCGAACCAGCTGGGATATACATAGAACCTATTAAATCTCTCCCCTGTGTTACTATAACAGATCCTGCTGGTACATACATGCTTCCAACCATATCCCTGGATTGGGTTGTTATGACTGAACCAGCTTGTACATTTGCATAGAAAGTACCTGATGGGATAACTTTAGAATAATTCAAACCACTGACTCCCCAAGGATCAACATTCTGAACTGCATTGACATAAGTGGTCTGACTTCCTAAAATAAATGTGCCCGATGGAATGACTTTAGAATAATTCAAACCTGAACATGCCCATGCTGTTCCGCTTTGTACAGCTAGAACTCCTCCGGATGTCTGAGCAATTAAAGTCTGATCAGCTCCGACTTTTCCATAAACTGCGTTAGGGGCAGTATTATCAGTTGAGAAGACTTTGACATTTCCTATTACAACCCCTGATACTTCCAATTCTGTATCTGTCATTAATTTTCCATCCTGAGTGAAATGGAAAGGGACTGCATCTAAATGAGAATAAGCGAATCCCCCAGTAGTAAATACTCCTCCAGCTAATTGAAAGACTGGAGAACCTTCCATTGAAGGAACTCCTTCTTGCCCGAAAGATCTATACTTTCTATCTGTAAGGGTCAATCCTGTGATATTGTTTGAATCCATGTGTGACTATATCCTCCTTTTTTTCTTGTTGAAGTAGGCGAACAGAGGAGACCGCACTACTATGTAAACGTTCTGCTTCCTAACTGAACCCAGATCTGGTCATTCGGTGTCTTGCCCATGTAGAGCTTCTTGGCCGAATTGTCATATGCGATCTGACTTCCAACATTCACTACAAGAAGTCCAGAAGGATTTCCTATGACATATACGATTTTATCGGCTGTGTCAGAGTTCATTCTAACTAAACTACTAGGTGCTGTTGTTTGCAGCAAGCTTCCTGGTGATACTGTGTCTCCCATTTTTGTGTTGTGATTTTTAGGTCTTGTCTGACCGCAACCTTTTAATTAAAAAAGGTAAAAATAAGTATTTACTACAGTGATTGCCAACTGTCTAGCCATCTGAAATAACTAAGAAGTCGTTATTAAACAGATCGCCTGTGTTCTCAGCGACTGGACAACTATTCTCTGTGTTATTGCAACTGCACTCATATCATAAAGTGGTAAATCAAAATTCTCGATTGTGATTCCCCTTTTCTCTGCCATCATGTAGGCAAAGTTTCTATCTATGACATATGCATATTTGGCATAAGTGCTTGAAGGTGCGGCATTAGTTGAGAATCTATGAACTTTCATTCCATAGATTGATCCTTTGAGTGTTCCTGTATCCATTACACTGGAATTTCCAGCTTTTTGGACCTCAACAAAAACATCCATGTTCCTCAAGTCCTGATAAAATTCATTTCCAACAATTATATCAGTAGCATTGTAATCATTGTTTTCAAGGATTAAAATAGCTGCTGTGATATTTGCCAAAGTTGCTGCTGCTCCACCTGTTACGTCTGAAGGGCTGTCATCTAAAGCGTCTTGGATGATTAGCTTTGTTTCATTCTCTGCGAATCTTCTACCGACAATCTTGAGATTGTGGTCAAGCAGATTAAACATAGAATCTTCCATTAGTTCTTTAGTTATTCTGATAGCTGCTCCATACTTTACTGGCTTAAGATTTTGTGAAGTGAAGTCAGTTTCCGTCATAGGAATCTCTGCTCCTTCTCCAACTAATCTTACTGTTCCAGTATTAGGTGTTTGCAAATTAACATCAATTGAGCTGCCTGGTATCTGTGCTGGACCGAAGTATAAGGCACAAAGTTCTCTTGGAAGAAGAGCCTTTTCAGTCTCTTCTATGAGTGTCTCATAAATCTTCTTAGGGATTAAGAGACTTCCTTCTGTTCCTTTACCTGTGTTCAACAGTTCTTGTATGTATTGATATTCTACCATTTTTAAGCTGCTATCTTTACAAGAGCGTAGCTTTCAGAACCTCCACTTGTTAGTGCTCTTCCGATTTTGTAAAATACTGAACCAAGTGCATTCTGTTGAATGCAATTTGTGCTTAGTATTTCTACTCCAAATCCTGCCGTAACAGTATTTGAGCATTCAAGTATGAATGTGCCTTCGAGTGCTAATGTGACTGGTGTTCCAGATGCTGCATTATGTAATGCGACTCCTGTGAACTGTCCTCCACTTGCTCCCAAGGTAGCTACTAAATCAGAAGCGACATAACTATTGGCTCCCGAACTTACTACGTCTAAACCTCCAGATATCCAACATAAGTTTCCGCCTGAGATTGCCGATCCTGCGTAAGCTGTTATTGTCTTTGGGGCTACTCCGTCCCAAATCATCACTGCTCCTGCTGGATTTCCGTCATTTCCCATTATTTATATAGTGCGAAACCTTTTGCTGACTTTTCAAGTATGAATCCATCCTTAACTTCTTCCTTAACTTCTGCTTTCTCGTGTGTGACCACTTTGACAGATTTAAGTTGTTCCATTAAGCTTTTGATGACTTCATCTGAAAAGTTAGATACATCAAGTGATTGGACAGATTTCTCATTACAAAGCTTTTTATAGCTTTCAATTAGATTCTGTCTCTTCTCTGCTTCATATACCTTGACTTTCTCTTGAAGTTCTGCAATAACCTTAGAGTTGTCCTCTAAAGTTTGTTCCATCTTTCCTCCTTTTATTTTTTCAATGTTTCCCATTGATAATGATTCTTGATTTATGGCTTCTCTCATGGCCATTACGAAAGTGGCACCTTGGTCTGCCGGACAGGGCACTAAAGAAAGCTCGGCAAAATTTATCCCCCTGGCAATCATACTCCCATCTTTATCTTCTACTAATTCTTTTGCATATGCCCCGACAGAAACAGTATTTAATACTCCCTCTTGGATCATTGATTTGATTTTCTCATCTGTTATTTTAGCTTTGAAATCTATTCTTTTTAATTCATTGTTCCATTCTGCCTCTATGACCTTTCCTTTGATGTTCTCGACTTTCTGCTCGTGATCTACTAAAAGAGGCTTATTCATCAAACTTGGAACTGCCTTTTCTAATTCTTCAGCGATGTATTTGTGATTGTTTAAAGTAGTCACCTCATTTATTGCTACTCCAGAAATCATAAAATCTTTAAATCCTTCAGAGATTACTCTTTCAGAGAATTCAATCGGGATAGCATATTCAAGCATGAATTTTTCACTTGGTGATTTGCCATATTTTTTCTTATAAGTCGCAGTGGCCATTGCATAAGCTTTTGATTCTATTTCTTTATCGGAAAGATTGGGATATTGCGACCTAAGACTTTTCTTTATTGCAGAAACCATGTCATCAAAGGCTTTGGGCATCCCAATTAAACCTATTTTAAGTATTTAAATTTTCAATTATCTGTATATACTACTTTTGTTCAGTTAAATCTGTAAATTCTTCATGTTGTCGCTCACGATATAATTGTGAATCAGATCCTTTCTTAGTTCTGGGGGGATTCCTAGCATTGAATTCTAAATGTGCTCTTGTCCCGGCTAACTTGTTTGTTATTCCTAAAGAATTAAGTTTTCCAACTGCTCCCCCTGATCCAGTCCAGTCTGTCCAACCCCCAGTATTTCTCACATCATCGGTATTAAGTGCAGAAGAAGGACTTGAACATTCATGAACAATATCTGTTGTATCTGCAGAGCAGTAAATTCTTGCTTGGCATCTAGGGCAAAAGTAAAATCCAGGTAAACTCATTTTAATCCCCTATGGATATCTTTATGACAATCTTGACATAAAGTCTGGCCATTAGTTATATCAAATATCCATTCTTTTTTATTCTTTTCTACACATTCTTTTATAGGATAAATATGATGAGCATGAATATATCCCTTTTTCAAACAGCAACAACATTCATAATTATCTCTTTGGAATACGGACTTTCTCCATTCTCTCAATTCGTGACATGTTCTTAATCTATGATTTTCAGTAGATATTCCACCTTTCCATGCACCATTTTTATCTCCCCTCAAAGAACCCCTTTCAATGATCGTTCTACTTCTTTTTTCTAGTGCTTCTTTTGTTTTTATCTGAGATTTATTTGAGCATTCTAAAGAACAATATATTTTTCTTTTGCTTTCATAATCTTTGAATTCTTTTCCACATTTTTTGCATCTAATATTTATTTTATCAATTCTTTTTCCTAATTTTCCAAATTGATTTCCTTTTTCAAATGGTTTAAATGTGATCCCCTTATGATAACATTTATTGCATCTTGTTCCATTTTCCCAAACAAGATTCCCACAATCAATACAATTGAATCTTTTGACTTGTATTTTTACTCCCATAGTTCAAGCATCCTCTTTTTGTTTCTTTCATTGACTATCATAAAGCAATTTCCACACAACCACATTCCATTTATATTCATTATAACTATCCCTGGCTGAGTTGTTGCACCGCATTTTTTACATGCGCAATTAATTAATTGATTATCCATTATCCTGTTATATCTTTTGACACTGGCAAACTTGAACATCTGCAATATGGATGAATACTATTTCTCACATCTGTGTATTCATTCAATGTAAAAATCTGTCCGTTTAGACCCATACACTCATTACAAGTTCTTTCACTTATACTTGCTAACCATGATACTTTTTCATATCCTGCTTCTTTATAATCCTCGATTAAACCTAGATTGGCTAATCTTAAAGTTTCAGTCCTTGCTATTGCTATTGGTCTTTCCTCTTTGGTCAGTCTTAATTTTTTGTCCCCATCTTCTGTCAGAGTATATCTATCTTTTAGATCTATGTTTTCTTTTATGTCATTGGAAATATCTGATATTGATTTTCCATCTTTAAAACCATTCTTCAATATAATCTTAAGTTTTTTAATATCCTCTTCTTTTAATAATCCTAATTCAATGGCTTTTTCGTAAGTCATGTCTTTTTGAAGACTTGCATTTAATTTTTCAAAATCATCTTTGGTTATTTCCTTGTTGATGCTCTTCAGATAATCTTTGTAATTAAATCCTATGAATTCGATTAATGGCTTGTCATTAAACATATCCAAACTTTCATGTATATGAATGCATTGAGCTATTGGAATCTTGGGTTGTTTTTCTGATTCTTCTTTTTTTCTTTCTTTGTCTGGAGTTTTAGTTTTTGTATTTCCTAACTGTGTTTGCATGTTGATTCTGTCCTCTTCCGCTCGTGCAGTTACGTCTTCTACACTAGGTAAAATATCAATATCTATTCCAAGCAATTTGGCCACTTCTATCTCAAGAGATGCCTTCAATTGTGGAGATATCCCTAAAGTGGCCATCATTCTCTGCAACCGGTCTAATTTATCATTAATATCAGATTCAGAGGCCATATTCCATTCAAATTCTACCTTTGCTTGTCGGCCATTATTGGCTAGAACAACTTTGAATATCCTCTCTTCAACTATTCGCTCTATAATCGTCTGAATAGATTTGATTCTTCGCATGAATGTGTCTTTCTGGTCTTTGGCTATTCCTTCTGGGATGTTTCCTTTTCCCATTATTACTTCAGGGACCTGGAAATCATAAATCAACATGGACATATCATGATCTAATATCCCTGCAAACTTTTCTCCCAAATTCCCAAAATCAACAGATTTAATATCCACTCTATGATCAGTGACCCACTCTTGGAAGCATCTTAGATATTCTAATTTACCCCCCATTGCACTTAGATCCCCTGGTCTGGCAGGTTCTTCGGGTGTTCCAACTTTAATATGATAAGGTGTACCAGCTTTTCGTGAGACAACCAAATGCATGTCTTTCTCATTTTGCAGCAAATAATTTATATGAGTCAATGCTGGGTAGATTATCCCATAACCATATGCACTATCCCCTATCTTATTAATCGGCAAATGGATTATCTGATTAGGATTGAAATTATTTATTTTATTCAAGTTAAAGTTTTTGTCTATTTTTCCAAAATATTGGTTATATCCAAGCACTTCTCCTTTTCTGTTCCTTTCTATGAAGATATTATTTGCATTTAAAACTCTGATTTGATTCTCATTATCTATTTCCATGAATCCATTCCCTTTGGCCAATGCTTCTCTTAGCCAGTCTCTTATGATAATCTTGAAGTTGCTGTCTTCTATCCACATCCTGATTATGTCTTCTGAAATCTGATCATCTTTGCAATGCACTTGGAAATCTGTCCCTGCGATAAAATCTACATGCTTATCAACTGCACTTGTTGAGAATCCGAATTTTTTGTAGACTCCCTCTGCTTGTTCAAAAGAAAAAGGATGCTCTTCTCCTAGACTTTTTGGAAACTTAACTTCATTTATTACAACTTCTCCTTGTAGTTTTTCAGAAATGATCTTATCAGGGATATAGATTATGTCTCTTATCCCTTCTTTTACTTTCACTCTCTTCATTAAAATATTATATTTTACTAATTATTTAAATGTTCAAAAACCTGTATATACTAAGGTCACAGCCGGAATTGAACCGGCATCAAAGAGGTACAGACTCCTTATGTTAACCATTACACCATATGACCATGGGCATAGAATGAATCGAACATTCATCATCAGCACATCGGGCTGACGCATTACCATTATGCAATATGCCCTTTGTTTAATTGTTCAATTTATATACTTTACAATTAAACTATTCCCCTACCAGGGGTCGAACCTGGACCACAGAATTCAAAGTCCTGTATGCTTCCATTGCACCATAGGGGTATGGGACTGTTCAGAATCGAACTGAAATCTGATGTTCCCAAAACACCTATACTGCCATTATAATACAGCCCCGACTAGAATTATTGCGTCGTGATGGGCTGTTGTGTTGTCATAAGTAAATGTGTGATCTTTTATTTATAAATGTTATCTCTTGTTTGCTCCGAAGACCTCATAAGGGGCAGATTGTTTACAAGAAAGCGCCAAAGCAATCGACCAGAACGCATCTCCATGACCGTCTGCTGTCTCAATTGAATCAAGGTTGTTATTGACCGCTAGGATACTATTGATCATTCGTTGGTCATTCTGCAGTCTTAATTGTCCAATCAGAACAAACTTTTCAAAATTACTCGCCAGACTGAATTTCTCCTTGGCGGTAAATGGGACTGGCCTCCACAAACTCCTATGACAAACTCCAGACTCCATGAATGATTCGAGCTCTCCTCTAGTATTATCAAACCTTATCTGATCAATCATTAGAACCTCGGCTATGTTGTTGATGAATTCCACTTGCTTGAGATAGTCCCAGTTGTCGAAGAAAATCTGATATATCTGCCTGTATAATCCTTTAGGATTCACTTCAAAGACAGTAAAATGAGACGGATGGACATGCTTGCCTATATCAAATCCTCCAACTATCATCGTTTTAGATGATTTGCTCTCAGTCTTCTTTTGATTGATTAATTGGTTGTCTATCAGATTCAAGATAGCATCTCTTTTAAAGAATGCATCCTCTGACCAGACCGGAGAGCATTGATACTCTTTGTTAAATGCTCTTTCGCCTAGTTCGACGTTTCTCAGATCGATCAGTCTCTCATAGGGGAACAGTTCGGGCCACAATACCTCATGAGTAACTTCATTTATTATTGCTGGATTGCACGACCATGCAAAGTTCTTGTTCTCCTTCAGCTTGAAGAATAAATCCTGACTATGCTGGGCCGTCCCTAGTACTTTAATCTCCCCTCCTTCGCTTGGGATAGACATTATTTCTTCGAAGAATATTCTGTTAGCCTTCTCTATTTTGACTGGTTCGAGCATAATTGTCGGATCACTAAGCACATCATCTGCCAAAATCAACGTCGCCCTACGTCCTCTTTTTAGAGACTCCATTCCGCTCGGTTCGATTCTATGTATGAACTGTATCTTCTCATAATCACTCTTAGACCAGGTTCCCTTAATCTCGGACTCAGCAGAACTCAGATCCCTATATTCCTTGAAATAGGGGTTCAATTGAATTAACTTCTTGATGTTTCTGATATGGTATCTGGCTAGATCTTCCTTCAAACTAATGTACAATATCTCCTGATTCTCTTGGACTGACCTGAACAGTTTCCACATGATGTAGGCATATCCTATTGTAGATTTAAGATGCCTTCTAGCCGATAGGATGGCCACATTCCGATTGTCCTGTATCAAATCCGCCCATTTGTCCAAGTGAGGAGTGGGTTTGATATTCTCATAGGACTTAAAAAATATATTATTCAGAAAGACCTTGAAAGATTGTACTGCCTCAATGATGAGTTTTTCATTCATAACTTCACCGCTTGTTGTTTTGTCAATTTCTCGAAACGTTCGATTATGACTGAACAATAAAACGGATCTATCTCCATTCCGTAACACGTCCTGTTAGTTTGTTCACATGCTATTAAAGTGCTGCCTGAACCTAAAAATCCATCATATACTATCTCATTTTGCCTGCTTCCATGCCTTATTAATTCGCTTAGAAGATTGATCGGTTTCATGGTTGGGTGCTCTTTACTGACTAATGGTTTATCAAAGTTTAATACATCTGTTTGAAAATCTCCGTAGAATTCATGTTTGCCCATCCAACCATATATAATATTCTCACTTTTAGGATTATAATCCAATCTGCCCAATACATGATTATTTTTTATCCATTTTAAGTCTTGAGAATAGTAAAGTCCTGCTTCTGAAAAAGCGTTAATGACGTTAGCTATCTCCTTGCCGGATGTAAAGAGATATACTGTATTCTTGTTTTCATAAGGAATTACTTTAAGAAAATCTACTATTAACTTCTTGAAATCAATGATATTATCATTTTCTATTGGTGTCTGGTTACGATTGCCTTTATCTATCTTATTTAAAAAATCATTCTTAGAACTGTAATCTACATTGTATGGAGGGTCAGTTAAGATCATATTAGCCTTTAAACTCTGCATTAGAGCCCCAACGTCTGCTTTGTTTGTGCAATCCCCACACATTATGCGGTGCCTTCCTAATTGCCATATTTCTCCTTTTTCTATCTTATATTTGGCCTCTTTGGGTTCTTCAAAATCATCCTCTTCTGTCTGAATGAATTTGCTTATTTCATTCTCAGACAACCCAGTTAAATCTAGAGGGTAGTTTAATTTACTTAAGTCAATTATCTCATCTTTAAGTAAATCATAATTCCAATCACTGTATTCAATGCTTTTATTATCCATGATTCTGAATCCACGAATTTGTTCATCAGTTAAATTATCCGCCCAGATCACTGGAACTTCTGTCATGCCTAATCTTTTGGCACTTTCAATTCTAGTATGACCCGCAACAATAACATTATTTTTATCTAAAATAATTGGCACCAAGAATCCATATTGTGATATACTTTTCATCACAATTGGAATAGATTTTTCATTACGCCTTGGATTTTTGGAGTAAGATTGAATCTCCGCAATTGGGATATATTCAACAGATATTCTTTCTTCTGTCATATATTCCTCCAATTAATTCCAGTTTTTATCCCACTAATGCATCCCCTACTAACTCCAAATTTCTCGGCTATTTTTGTCTCAGGGATTTTCTGAAGCAATAAATATCTAATATCATTCACTTGATATTGATTTAACTTTGAATTATAGTGATTTTCACCTCTTATGGGTACATTTAATCCATTTTTAAAACTATGAATGACATTCTCTTTCCATGTAGCCCATTCTAAATTAGAAACATCATTATTACTCTTGTCTCCATCCTTATGATTGATGGTAGGTTTATTATCAGGATTTGGAATGAATGCTTTTGCCACTAATCTATAGACTTTTTCTTTCTTTGCAATCCCTTTATCATTGAATAATTTGACATAACAATACCCTTTTTTATACTTAAGAATTTTCATTTCCTTAAACTGCCCTGTATGATTATAATTTTCACTGAATACTCTTCCTTCACTTGATATAAGATATCGAGAATATCCTTCTATTTTTCCTATTTCCATTATTCCATCTTCCTGGCTAATAATATCAAATTCTGAATAGACATGGGATCAGTTTTTAATTCTATTTTCTCTGGTTCTACTTTTATCATCCCTAATTTGCCTAGTCTTTCAGTCTTAGAATTAATCACTTCATTTAATGCCCTTAGATTAGGTGCGTTCTGTTCTTTTTGAAATAGTTTCCATGCTTCTTCTTGCAATCTTATATAATTATTTACAACTTCTTTGGTCAGACTGGAATTATCCATCTGCCTGTTTATTTCTTTAAATCTTTCTTCTTTATACTTGCCTACTGTAGTCCTATCTAGATTTAATGCTTTGGCTATCTCTGTGTCTGAGTAACCCATTAACTTCAGCAGTTCAACCTGCTTCTTTTTTACTTCTTTATCTGCTGACATAGAATATGATGAATATTGATGAGTGAGTGCACCGGATTGAGCACTATCTGCAGTCCAAACTGGTGGTTTAGCTAACACTCAATCCGTTTGTGCCTCTAATCAAAGATTGTGAATTCACAGCCCCTAACATTGCATCTGTATTTCTTCCATTTGTCCATGGTTATGCCTTTTGTCTTCTCTTTTCCAGCATTCTTGGTTTCTCCTTCTTTTATGAATTTGAACCTTTCAGGTTTGCCGTAATCTTCTATATCTGGTAATTTGATTCCTAATTTCTTGAAATTAGCAACATATCCAGATTCTCCTTCTATCTGCTTGATCAATTGCTCATAATCTTGATAGCAACATCTTCTGCAGAATGGCTTCTTCTGTTTTCTGTACTCTTGGGCTTTCTCTTCTACTTTAGCATGAAAGTCATCTTTATGGGTTTTGACTACTCCTTTGCTATTCATTATAGGAACGAAAGCTGAGGTATTGTCTCCTCTAACAGGGCCAGTTACTTCGCTTTTGTCAGGGTCTCTTACTATTATTGAATCTGCTATATTATTCCTCCTTTCAATGTTTTGAAAATGATCGTGATATTTGTCCCTTGTGTTTGTTTTTCATTGTACATTCTCTGCATCTTTTGCTTGGCTTGTATTTAATATTGCCACATCTGCATAAATCATATCTCCAAGGTTCATTGAGTTTGGTTCTTTTCTGCCTTTGCAGTTTTTCCCTTTTTAACATCATTGATATGTTCATATTTAGTATGCTGTCCACATGATGAATAAAGCATTAAACATTGATTTGGTTTATGTTGATATATTCCCTTAGGCATTTTATTTTACCGCCGAATTCTCTTTCTCTTTTACTCCTTCTCTGATTTGGGTATTGAGTGTTTTGATGCTTTGTTCATTTTCTTTTAATTCTCTGTCTAATTCGCCTATGCCTTTTTGAAGCTCTTCTATTTTCATCTCTATAATTATCTTTGAATTTGCTAGATCTAATTTAAGCCTTTGCATGTCCAGGTCAGTCTTGGCCAGAAAGAAAGTGAGTCTTTCATTTCTCTTAGTCAATCTGTCTATACTTATTCGGCTGAATCTTTTCTCTTCATCAGTCAATTTTCTTTTAATCACATGATCCCCCAGTTAATATCAATGCAAGTGATAAAATAAATGTTATCAACCCTATCCAAAATGCAAAGAATTTCATAAAGAAATGGTACTTAATCCACCATGCTCCTTCTGCGATCCAATCACTCCTGTAACCTTCTCCAATGATATAATTCCTTAAATTGTCCATCTTCTGAGTATAAACATCTTGCATGGTCTCAGCTTGGGTATTGTTTGCATATACTTTCTCTTTCCAATCTTGGACTGCTTTGGCTCTTTCAAGTATTGCATCTAGATGTTGATATTGGAATTCCATCTTGTTGTTTGGTTTCTTGAATATCCATGCGCTGTAATCATCTTTTGTAAGTCCAGAATTATTTATCGCAAGATATCCCTCATTCAGTTGGGTTAGTATGCATTCGGGGGTTATGCAATCTACTGCATTGTCAAAGTATGCTCCAATCTGACTTTCATATTGATAATTCACATAAACACTATATCCAATTATTCCAACTGGCACAATCATTAGCATCATTCCCAATAATATCAATAATATCTTCATTTTAATTCCTCATAATCCCCCCTATCTTTCATGTATTTAATTATAACATCATTTACTAAAGCATTCCTGTCGAAGCCTGGGCTGTCTATTCTCATCTTGTCCATCCAATCTAAGATAAATCTAGGCAGAGAGAAAGTCGTGCTAAATTTCTTCAATAATGGATTTTTTACTATCTTCATTGTTAATTGTTTAATTAGTTAGTATTTAAAGGTTGGTTGAATCTGTATATACTTTATTTATTTAAGATATCCCAATTGTCGATGATATTCTTCATGTTCACTATGATTTGCAAATAGCATGAGATTATCAGGAGCATTATGATTACGAATTGTATCAATGTGGTGAACTTCCTCCTCTTTTGTCAGGAAACGTTTTAATTGCATTTCCATAATTAATCTATGTTCAGCAACATATCCCCTCTTATCCGCATTTGGATGACCAATCGCTTTTATTCGGACATACATTTTCTTATTAGTATATCTCCCACCTTTCCAATTATGGTTTTTATCTAATCTCTGTGCATCACCTATTTTCTTTTTAGTTTCCTCACTTTGATGTCTGCCTCGAATAGCATTGCCTATCTTTCGCTTTGTTTCATCGCTTAATTTCTTTCCTGTGATTGCTATCCTTTGCTTTTCTCTATGTTCTGCACTTCTTGGTTTCTTCTGTTTCCAATGAGTTCCAAAGTTTACCATATTCCATTCCTCTTGAAATATATCCTCTCTATCACAAAAATAATCGTCATAAGAACTATCAGATTTACATAAAGACTAGCAGTTAATTGGCCATTGTTTAAGATTATTCCCCATATCAAAAAGAACAATTGCATTATAATCATTCCTAACCATAGCCCATTCCAATAAGAAAGTTTAATTATTTTATTATTTATATTTTCCAATAGTGTACGAGATTTACATAAAAGTTCTATGGTCTTCTTTGCCTTGACAAGTTCATCTTGATATTCTTTTTCTTTCATTTGAACACTCCATCTTGACAGGATTCGCAAAGGCCTGAGATCTTAAACTCTTCTTTGCTTAATTCATCTCTGAATTCGGTTATCCTCTTTCCACATAAAGGGCAATTTCCTTCATCAAATTCATCCATTTCTTTTTCAAATCCCATTTTTCTCATTAAATCTTTATTCATCTTCCATCTCCTAATTCCTGAAGTGTCATGATTTTAATAGGATAATTCTTCTCTATGTTTCCACGATTCTTCAAAAGCAATGGACAATCTGTGACAAAGATATCCTGTTTCGGATCTGTTGTTAAAGAGCAAAAGAAATTAAACAAACTTAATAAATCCCCTTTTTTCAATAGGCAAAAATTCCGTTTGCTGTCTCTGACTATTTCTTTCAGATTCTTTCTGTTGAAATCAGTTATTTCCTTTGTTGTAATCTTCATTTTTTCTCCTTAAATCTTCGGATTCTTTCGATTATTACCTTATCATTGCAAAAGTCACAGCATTGTCCTTTAGCTAAAGGTTCAGCATTATGACCGTATCTTCCGGCTTCCTTTTTGCAGATACAACATTTCATTTCCAGCTTGCCTCTATGGTTTTTATCCCATTGTATTCATCAATTAATCTGAGTAATTCCTTGGCTTCTTCTATTGACCAGGTGTAATCTTCCATTGTGGCTTCTATCTTGAATCCATGCCCCCATTCCAGGCATTTATCCCTAAAAAGAATTATCCTCTTTTTCAATTCCTTGGGCATTTTATCTGGCATCTCCAATTCATACAGATGATCTGAACTTCCATTAAACCACAAACTCGGCTTTAATCCAAATTCAAATTCTCCCCTACTTTTCCACATCTCAGCATGAGCTAAAAACATACCCAGACAATAGGTTAAACCTTTCCCAAATTCACTTTCAGTTTTCATTTCATATCCACCTTTTTGATCTTGACATTGTGCTTTAACATTGTTAGGAGAGATTCAAGATCGTCCACATGAAAAAGGGTTGTCCATTCCCCTCTAATCTTTCTTTCTATGATCAGTAAAGGAACTTCATCAACCTGCCAGTATCTTTTTCTTATTTTCATTTTTCAATTTTTGAACTTTCTTTCTCCTTTTGAGCTTTAATGAATTTTCAAGGTTTTCATACCTTCTTTCCATAGTAGTTATAGTCCTTTCAGTCCTTTGGAGGCATGCTTCTGTATCCTCTGGATTTTTCAAGCTACTCTGGATATACCCACTTTTCTTTTTCACTGGGACAAGTCTTATCGGGAATTCTCTCCAGAAATTTAAGTCAGAAATACATAATCTTACAGTTCCTTCAGATAATTCCAAATTATTCGCAATATTTTTATATGATTCCTCTTGAAGAAATATCTTATAAACATAATCAGCTACTCTTCTTAAGTCTGAATTTAGCATTATGAATTTCTTCTTTATTATCTCATCTTTCAAGGAAGCATAAGTTATACTCCTATTGACCTTCTCATCAATTTCAATAGACTTTTCAGGAGTAATGTTTGAAATGAATGGTATTCTAAATCCTTTCATATTCTCTCCTTTATCTTCTCAGACAATTGAGTGGCCCTTTCCAATATCTCCATAAGCCTATCTAATTGATCATCCAATGTACCTTTTTGAGACTCATCCATTGTAGGGATCAGATGTATGCAAACCACAAGAAGCTTTAATGTCTTTTCCAGATTCTTGTAATCATCTGTAACAGAACTCCTGAATTCCCTAATCCATTGCTTTGTTTTGACAAGATTCTTCTCAAATTCCCTTTTGTTCTTCATTGAATCAAGAACTTTTACATGGGTCTCTACATGATCATCTATGAACTTAAGGTTCTTATGCTCCTTGATTGCCTTATCCCTCAGATCCTTGTCCTTGAACTTGGATATTTTCTCTGCATGTTCTGGAGAAATATCATTAGAAAATAATGCTTTTTTAACTTCTGCCGAGGCGTTGTTTATCACCTTGACAATCGTGTTTACTTCTTCTTGATTTTTATGTTTGGCTATCTTTAAAACTTCTTTTTTATCTTTTTCATCTTTTATCGACGATATTCTCACGAGGCTTGTTCTTGGGATATCCTTCACTTCACTGGGTTCAAATCCCAGTAGTTTTAAATCATCTCCGACAGTATCCCTATGCATATTTACTATCTTGGCTAATTGTTCGATATTTATATCTCCTTTTTTACTTGTATTAAATCCTCCACCATCTTTTATATGATATAATTTATGAATATCGGCGATTTTCTTTAAAAATTTAGCTCTTTCGATGGGTTCTAAATCTTCTCTATGAACATTCTCAATCAAACTCTCAACCATCCATTCTCCCTCTTCCTTATATTGTTTTACTATTGCCTGGATATTTTTTATCTTTGCAATTTTATGGGCTTTCCATCTTCGTTCACCAGCAACAAGTTCATATCCACTTTTTACTTCTCTAACGGTAATTGGATTGATTTGACCATTAGAAAGAATAGATTCAGCCAGTTCTTGCAATTTCTCCTTGTCGAAATTCTCTCTAGATTGCTGAGAATTGGGCTTTATCTTGTCTATCGGAATTTCCCTTATTTCCATAAATCCCTTACATTGTTTAATTATTTAAATGTTTCTATTTGGGTTATTTAGGTATTACTACCAATCAGTGACTAATTATTGTCATATTCATAGGATACCCTGATCTCACAAGTTTCTAAGCAGTTTGGGCAATATGGCCATTTCCGTTCGGTTGAGTCTAAAATTAAAGCATTATTAGCGAATATCTCTTGATTGCATTTCTTGCATCTTAATCGAGTTATCATTTTAGAATATCTTTAATCAATTTGACAGTCTTATCCCAAGTGTTGTTTTGCGCAGTCTCAATTGCGTTTAAACCCTTCTTTTTTAATAGTTCTGGATCAGAATGCGCGGTTCTCATAACTTGTCTTAATTGCTTAATATCTGGAGTAGCCCAATTAGTATTTTCATAAAACACTTCGTTTTTGATTTCTTCCATCTTATAATCAATTAGCCAACCATTCTCATTGTTTAAGAAATCCATATATCCTGACCATCCGGTCGCTATTACGGGCAATCCACAGGCCATTGCTTCTATTACCTGTAGACCATAAGATTCTGCCCGACTAGGTGAGACTAAAACATGCCCTTGATAAATCTCTCTTAATTTATTGTGAGGATACATATTGAAATCCAGGTAAATTTCAGGGGAGTCTGGTTTGACTATTTTAGTCAGATACTCGGTTATATAATTTCCATAAGCTTGATTGATGTGGATTCTTAAGATTGCTTCTCCTTTCTTGAATTCGCTTAGATAAGCTTCTAGAGCATATTGCAGCCCTTTTCTGTCCCATTTGTTTCTGAATCCTCCTGTAAACACAAATGTAAAAACCTCTGGTTTCTTAGTTGGGAAAAAATGTTCTAATGAAACCCCATGAGGGATTACTACTAATTTACTACTAATTACTATTGATTTAGTAGTATTTAGTATTGCTTGTTTTGTATGTTCACTTGGGACAAAAACATATTTGATTCTTGGATCTTCCAGATTCTTTATGAAAGACTTAGGGATTCTATCCCCTTCCCAAACACAGAATCCTATGTTATTTTCTCCGGAAATATGCATGGGCCAGTTGAATGGGAGATCAATGATTAAATTCCACTCCCCATTTTCTGGCTTTCGATTAATCATTTCTACTTCTGCATCATTTAATTCCCTTTCGAATCCTTGAGGGATAAATGTTGTCAACCTGGTTGGCATTATCTTAAACAATGCATTGGCTAATGAACGGGTGTGACTTGCATAGCCCGACGTAGAGGCAATTTGCCCACAAATATTTATCATTTGAATATCAAGTTAGTGCTTATTGCTAACTCCTCCTCTGTTGGTTCTAATAAGTTTAACCCCAGTTTATTATGATATTTATCGATAAAATTTCCATTCTGTTCAACCAGTTTTATTGTATCTTCTTTAAGTACTTCTTCATTGAATTTTACTAGTTCGTTTGAATCTGGGAATCTTTCTCCACCAGACATGCACCCTAAATGCCAAGCGATTGCATTCATGTGATTTCCTATTTTGAATCCATTTACTATGGCATTGAAACTGAATAATTGTTCTTCTCTGAACCCATGCTTGCTCAATCGAGTGGGGGCATACCTTACCTTGTCAAATACTTCCCTTTTGATCAGGGCAGAGCTTCTGAAATGATCACTTGGTATTATTTTGTTATCAGTGTATAGCATTCCATAATCATCAGAATTCATTATGAAATTTCCTTTGTTGTCTAAAACTACCCTTGCTCCGATCTTCATCTTTTCTGGATCTCTAACAAATTGAGGGGCACAACCAGGGGTTACTCCGCTCATTATGTCAAATTCTTTCATGCCTTCAATCAATTTTTCAATAAAATCTGGCTCACAGATTACATCATCATCTATTCTTAGATAATAATCCCATGGATCTTTTAATGCTTCGTCTAATATCCTTTGTCTGGCCAGACTGACCCCATGGGGGAATTCTGTCCTTAGAAATTTGATATTATGATTATCCATTTTAATAATATTGGATATGCAATTGAAGAAATGATAATTTTGTAAAGCAGTGCCTCCTTGATCATCTAGTATGTACAAATCCCAATCTTTATGTGTTTGATTCTTAAGACTTACCATAAGTAATGATAGTTCTGTTGGTCGATCTCGTGTGTTTACGCAAATTGCAACTTTCATTTTTTCTTCCTGCACATGTAATAATCCTTCCCGTTTCTGTATATTGTTCCGCCCAAATATCGGCAGAACCTATGCTCCTCTGGATCATGATGGATATAATAGCATACTTTCTCTTTGTCTATATTTATTGAAATATCCTTCTTACCACTTACACAATCATCTATTGTTTTCTGGAATTTACTTTTTGTCATTTTTAACACACCTATCCTCCTTACACACATATCTGATTATCACCTTTCCAGTCTCATGGTCATAGCATGAAACTGCTTCTCCATTACATTCACATTCCTCTTTACATAATGTTATGAATTTCATCTTAAATTCCTTATGGCATTTAAACTCATGCATTTTTCATTCAGCTTTTTGATCGCATCGTTTATTTCATCCTTAATTATATGTTTCATCAAATGCTTAAATGCAAAATATGCTATGCATATCACAGCCAGAGGATATGTCACGCTGATTATTGTATCTATTA
>Ga0180732_1000353_pt1 | contig 41683 bp, 46 predicted proteins | sample KR11_01MetaG_FD_148674 | JGI IMG/M metagenome (GOLD analysis project Ga0180732, IMG submission 148674) | Groundwater microbial communities from the Olkiluoto Island deep subsurface site, Finland - KR11_0.1 MetaG | ecosystem: Environmental > Aquatic > Deep subsurface > Groundwater | place...
GAATTTGAATTAATATTTGAAAAAACTATAACTAAATTTGGCAATGGAGCAAAAATAGATGCTCCAAAAGAATTTTTAGGAAGAAAAGTCTATGTGATTCTTAGAAAATAATTTTTTACACATAGCCTTTATTTAATAAATAATTAAAAAGAGGTTAAAAAGCAAAATGAATAAAAAAATGAATATTACTGTGCTGGTTTTGGCAATTTTGTTGGTTTTGGCTGTGGGCTATATTGCTTATGGTTTTTATTCTGATGCGAGATTGCAAGAGCAAATGCAAATTTATCAGAGTGGAGCCCAGGTTGGTTATGAGCAAGCGGTTTCTCAATTATATGAACAGGCAAAGTCGTGCCAGCAGGTTCCTGTCATTTATAATAATGAAACTATTAATATTGTTGCAGTTGAATGTTTACAGCAATAAGTTTCTTCTAACAAATTTTATAAACAAGTCTTGGCTGATTATTTAATGGAAGTTAAGAGGTATTTTTTAATTGTTTTTTTGTTTGTATTTCTAATTTCTATAGTGGCTGGTGCCAATTATAATGTGACTTCTCTTGTTATTTCAGAGGGTGGTGTTAATGCAACATCCACTAATTATCAAACAGATATTGTTACGAATACGATTTCGGGCAGTATGACTTCTGCTTTGTATAAATTATTTTTGGGATTTTGGTATAGTGTTATAGATACTACTGCTCCACTAATCATATGGGAATCTCCAACACCAACTGATGGGGATACAATAGATTATGATTCTGTTTATCTGAATACAACAATTACTGATTTAGGAAGTCCAAATAATATATCTGCTTGGTTTGACTGGAATAAATCACTGGTTGGATATTGGGCAATGGATTTTTATAATTCAACAGGAATTTTTGATAATTCAACTTATAATAATTTTGGAACTTTTGCTGGAGGACTTGGGACAGATAATATAACAACTGGAAAGTATGGATATGGTTTGTATTTCAATAGAGAGGAGGGGAATTATCTTAATTTGGGCAATCAAGATGGCCTTGATATAAAGCTTTCTGATTGGACTGCTGAGGCATGGATAAAAACAGGAAATACAGGCGTTGTTATTGTAAGTAAAGCAACATATGTTACAGCATATAAGGGATGGGTATTAAGTGTAAGAACTTCAGGTAGGTTTTTGATGGCAAGTGGAACTGGCACTAGTCATTTTGTGAGCATTGATGACGGGGTCTTGTTAAATGATTCAGAATGGCACCATGTTGTTGGAGTTTGGGATAGAGATGGATATATGAAAAGATATGTTGATGGAGTTCCCTATGGAACAGATTTGGATATTTCTACTGGCTCGGGAATTAATCTAGATTATAATGAATTTGCAAGGATTGGTGTAATTAATTATACTGCATCACCTAATTTTTTCAACGGCTCCATCGACGAAGTAAAAATATTCAACCGTGCCCTCTCTCCTGAAGAAATTAATGCCTCATATAATAACGGACTTTACAGATTGTATCATAATTTTACTGACTTGGATAATGGGGTGTATAATTATTCTGCTTATGCTATTGATACTGCTGGGAATTTGAATGTGAGTGTGGAGAGGACTATTACCCTTGATTATAATACTGCCCCAAACACCCCCTCCCCTTCGCTGGTTTCTGTTGATGGAACAAATAAAACTAATGATGACTTGAATTGCTCTGCCCTTATTACAGATGATGATTCAGGAGATACTTTGGATGTTACAGTTCAATGGTTTAAGAATGATGTTTTGAATTTGACAATTGATTATAATAATTCTTATTCAAATGCAACAGTGTTTAGTGCTATTTTGGAAAGTGGGAATACAACTAAGACAGAAAACTGGACTTGTGGTTTAAGAGTTTATGATGGGGATGAATATTCAGATTGGGTTAATTCAAGTAAGTTGGAGATATTAAATACTCTTCCTGTTGTTACACTTGTTTCTCCTGCTAATTATAATATTACAACAAACAGGACACCTGAATTTAGCTGGAGTGGAAGTGATGATGATGGGGATAGCTTATATTATGATGTAAATATCTCTTGTTATCCACAGTGTTCAATTGATAATAGATTAATTGAAGATATTGGGGGGGATGAAACTTATGTGATAACTGCCTATCTCCAATATTTAAAAGATAATAATGATTATTATAACTGGAGTGTAAGAGCAAGCGATGATGCAGGAGATACTTATGGAGAATGGGCAGATGATTGGAAAATTGAAATCCAGGCAGAGGTAATAATGAGTCTGCCTGTTGATAATATTAATTTTGGTTCTCTTGGAATGGATGCAACAAGCAATACCACTGGAGGTAGTCCTGCACCATTTGAAATACAAAATGATGGGAATTGCCTGTTGAATATAAGCTTGAATGCAACTGATTTATGGACAAGCATATTTGGAAACTCTTCTTATTATCAGTATAAAATAGATAATAAAACAGGGGAAGAAGGAAGTTTTAACTGGGATTTAAGTGATATTGATTGGACACAGGTTCCTAATAGTAATCAAATTGTGATAGTTAAATTAAATTGGAGTGATGCAACAGATTCAGCAGAAATGGATTTGCTTGTTACTGTTCCTCCTCAGGAATCAGCAGGGGACAAGTCATCAACACTGCATTTCACAGCAGAATTAGGAGAATAAAAATGAATAACCTAAAGGTCACAAGTAAAAAAAAACGATTAAAAATAACAGGGGAAATACTCCAAATAAGGGCACACCCAATAGGGCGTAATACCTCAAAAAAGGGCATAAAGAACCTGCAAGACAGGCAAGAAATAAACTAAATTTAATAGAGAAAAAGAAAAATGAATGAAAGTTTAATGGGAGGAAAAAGCAGAGATTTAGCAGAAGGAAGAAATAGGGATTTGTTAGTTAGTGAGAAAAATAAGGTTTATGCAAATCAGAATTTAGATAGCATTTCTTTGGGTGATAAAATTTCAATAGGAGATAATTTTCTTAGTGTTTTATCTCCTGAAAAGATAGAGCAATTTAATTTGAGAGCAAGTGCTAAATATGGCACATCTTTTAAGTGTTTAGATAATAATGTTTTAGCTTTTGGCAGGAATTCAGAGAACTCTGATTTAGGGATGAATGTGATTTGTTCAAGCAAAAATTCTAAAATTTCTTCAAATTCCTGTTTAGATAACTTAGATCTTTTTAAAAATTCTTCTTTGTGTTTTTCTAATTCTCTTAATAAAAATTCAGGAGCAACAAAATTAAATTTATTAAATAGATTATTAAGAGCAAAAACTTTGAATGAATCGCCTTTAGTTAATAATGAAGAAAGAACAACATTGACATCAATGACTAATTCCATATTTAATCACTCTATATATCTTTTTGATAGTGATTCATTTATTTTGTCTGATAATTCTTCCACATCTTGTTCAGTTAATTCAGATTTAGAGATAATTCTACTAAGTCGGGCTATTTTGTCTAATTTAGATTTGATTAACTTGTCAATTAAAATAGACCAGTCTATGTTTGGAGTTTGTTTAATAAATGTTAATTCTTCAGGTATTTCAATTTTGATTTCCATAAATAAAAATAATGCTGATAAATATATAAATGTTTCCGATTTCAATTTAATACCAATAAAACAAGTTTACGAGAATATTCATGGGGGCGAGATTTATTTTTCTGATTTAGAGAATAAATTATTAAAAATTAAATTAATTATTAAAGAAAATTATGATGGGCAAATTTATGATGATAATCTGGAGGCTGGTGACACTTATGGTGACTGGGCAGATTATAGGAAAATTGAAATTCAGGCAGAGGTAACAATCAGCTTGCCTGTTGATAATATTAATTTCGGTTTTATTGGAATGGGTGCTACAAATGATACAACAGATAATAGTTCTGCTCCATTTGAAATACAAAATGACGGAAACTGCCTGTTAAATATAAGCCTAAATGCAACTGATTTATGGGCAAGCATATTTGGAAACTCTTCTTATTATCAGTTAAAAGTGGATAATAAAACAGGGGAAGAAGGAGCTTTTAACTGGGATTTAAGTGATATTGATTGGGCACAGGTTCTTAATAACACCCAGATTGTAATGGTTGAATTAAACTGGAGTGATGCTACAGATTCAGCAGAAATGGATTTGCTTGTTACTGTTCCTCCTCAGGAATCAGCAGGGGATAAATCATCAACACTGCATTTCACAGCAGATTTAGGAGAATAATATGAATAACCGATACCCTAAAGGGCACAAGAAGGTCACAAGTAAAAAAAAACGATTAAAAATGGAAATGTTTAAAAATATTAAACACTTGTTTAAAAAATGGAAACAATATTAAAAGCAGGCTATAGAAAAATAATGGAACTTTTTTACAATGAAAAATCTGCACAAATTCATTTAAGAAATATTGCCAGAAAAACAAAACTTAATGAAAATAGTGCCACCAGATTTTTAAAAGAATTAGAGAAAAACCAAATTTTAAAATCAAAAAAAGATGGCAATTTAAAAAAATATGCTATACAAAAAAGTTTTAACACTTTTTTTGTATTTTTGAATTATGATATTGAAAAGTATAATAAACTTCCAATGATAAGAAAAAATGCAATTCAATATTTTTTAAAAAAATTAAATGAACAACCAATAATGGTTATTTTATTTGGTTCAACAGCAAAAGCAAATTTTACTAAAAAGTCAGATATTGATTTATTACTTGTTTTAAATAAAAAAATTGAAATAAAAAATGCAGAAAATTATGCAGAATCTCAGACAGGATTAAATATTAATTGCTTGCAAATAAATTATGAGGATTTTCTTAAAGAAATTAAGTTAAAAGAAGATAGTGTTGTGCAATCTGCAATAAAATCAGGGTTTCCATTGTCAAACCATATAAAATATTATGAGGAGATATTATGAATTTAAAAGAATTAAATAAATTAATCAGTAAGAAGTATTTAGTAGATAAAAAAATAAAAAATTATGAAAAAATGGGAATTATAAGAAATAAATTTAATAGAGAAATACTTAAATTTAAAAATGGAGAAATTCTCATAAAATGAGACTTAAGTCTATAAAATGAGACATAACATAAAATGAAACAATGCAAAAGTGAAAAAATTTTGGAATTATTTTTTGAATTTCCTATGAAGAAATTTACTTTGAGAGAGATATCAAAGTTAACAAAAATTCCAAGAGCTACAGTTCATAGAAAAATTTTAAATTTAAAACAACAGCAGTTGATAACTAAAGATAATCAGGCAAGTGATAATTTAAGTTTCAAAACAAGAAAAATTAATTATTTTATAGAAAAAATAGTTGATTCTGGTTTGATTCAGGACTTGATTAATAGTTTAAATCCTTCTTGCATAATTCTTTTTGGAAGTGTTAGAAAAGGTGATTCTGTGAAAGAAAGTGATATTGATATTTTTGTTGAAGCTCCATTGAAGAAAAAAATTAATTTAAAAAAATATGAAAAAAAATTGAATCACAAAATCCAGCTTTTTATTGAGTTTAATATGGATAAATTGCAATCAAATTTGTTTAATAATGTTGTTAATGGAATTAAACTTTATGGAAGTTTTAAAATAAAATGAGCAAGGAAGCCGATATAATAAATTGGAAAATATGTCAAAAGCGATTTATTAGAAAAATTGAAGTTGATAAAGAAAGAATGGAATCGATTATTAAAAAGGCAATGCAACGTTTGAAAAGAGCAAAGTCTACAGAGCTTAAACTTGAAACAGTTTCATTTATTGTTGAAGATTATTATGAAGTTATTAAGGAATTGTTAGTAGCTTATTTGTTAAAAAATGGCTTAAAATCAAAAAATCACCAGTGTTTGATAAGATATTTTTATAAAGAAAATCCTAGTTATGAAAAAGAATCTTATTTAATTTCCCAAATGTCTTTTTTTAGAAATAGATTGGGATATTATGGGGAAGATATTCCTTTGGAATTTTATGAAAATAATAAAGATGAATTTGAGAGAATAATTAAATTAATTTTAAATTTAATAAAAAATGAATAACCAAAAGGTCGCAAGTAAAATGAATTTAATAAAGAAAAAAGAAAATTATAAGCAAGATAAACTTATTATAAATGTTATAATAAAACGTAACATTTATAAGGAAATGTTACGTTAATTTGTAAGATGGAAATAAAAAAATTATCTGAATGGAATCCTTGGTGGGAAAATCAAGATTTAGTAAAAGACTTAAAAGGCAGAGACAGAAAAGATTATTCTTTTTTAGTTGATTCTGTAAAAATAAAAGAAATAACTATTATTCTTGGGGTGAGAAGAGCAGGCAAAAGTACCTTAATGTACCAGATGATTGATAATTTATTTTCTCAAGGGGTTCATCCAAAACAAATTTTATTTATTAATTTAGAAGATAAAAAATTAATTAAGGATTCTTTGGAAGATATTTATTCAACTTACAGGGAGATAATGAATCCAAAAGATAAAGCATATGTTTTTATTGATGAGGTGCATAGAAAAGAAGATTGGGAATCATGGATTAGAAAAAAATATGATTTAAAATCTAATTGCAAATTTATAATATCTGGTTCATGCTCTTATTTATTAAAAAAAGAATATTCTACTCTTTTAACTGGGAGAAATCTGACTTTTGAAGTATTTCCTTTAGGTTTTGATGAATTTTTATTTTTTAAGGGATTGGAATTAAACAAGAAGAATCTGGAAAAAAACATTACTCTTGATAAAACAAAATATCAAATTATTAATTATTTAAATCAATATATTTCTGCAGGAGGATTTCCAGAGATTTTTTTTGCTGACAAAAATTATAAATTTAAGATTTTAAAACAGTATTTTGATGATATTTTGTATAAAGATATAATTGACAGGCATAATATAAACAGCCAAAAAATAAAGGATTTGGCTTTGTTTTTAATAACTAATTTTACAAGCAAATTTTCTTTGAGAAATATAAGAAATTCTTTGGGAATCTCTTATGATGCTATTAAAGATTATCTTTCCTATTATACTGAATCTTTTTTATTTTTTGAACATAATTATTTTTCATATTCTCTTAAAGAGCAAAAGACAAGAGCATCAAAAGTATATTGCATAGATAATGGTTTAAGAAATGCTGTTAGTTTTAAATTTTCAAAAGATGAAGGCAAATTAGCAGAGAATTTAGTTTTTGTTGAGTTAAAAAGAAAAAACAAGGAAATTTATTACTGGGAAGATAAAGCAGAGGTTGATTTTGTTGTTAAAGAAAAAAATAAATTAGATGGAATAAATGTAACTTATTCTGATAATATTGGACAAAGAGAAATTAATGGTTTATGTGAGTTTAAGAAAAAATTTGGAAAAAGAATTAGAAAATTAATTATAATTACAAAAGATTTAGAGCAAAAAAAACAGGGAATTGAATATATTCCCTTATGGAAATGGCTGATAATATGAATAATAAACTAACAAAAACAGAAAGAAAAGTAATAATAGCAGAAGCTGTGTTTGTAATTGGGGTATTTGCATATTTGTTTTTTGCAACTGCTCCAAATCAAATTTTTCCATTGCAGGGAATGGTTATTGTTGAGCCAGATTTTGTTTTTGAAATAGAAAACGGGGAATCTATTTTAGTTTCAATTGATGAAAATTTTACTAATCCTATCAGATTAGAGGAAGGAGATGAGGTTGTTCTGCCTCCTGGAGAATATTTTTGGAAAGTTATAGGCGGATATAGGGAAAGTGAGGTTAAGAGTTTTATAATTCAGTCCCATGTAGGGTTGAATATAAAAGAAAGAGATGAAAATTATGAGCTGGAAAATTCAGGAAATGTTGATATGAATGTTACAAGGGAAAATGAATTTGGAATAAGCAGCATGACAATTAATATTGGAGAAACAGAAGATGTTGAAAAAGATAATTCAAGTTATGAGGGTAGGCAAATATGATTAACCAGCAATTGCCCAAGCATGGTCAACTGAGGGAGAGAGATATGAAAACTAAAAAAATATTATTTATTTTAAGTATTTTGTTCATAGTCTTGACTCTGAATATTATTTCTTCTATTGGAATAACTCCTGGTAGAACTACACTGAATTTTGAACCTAATTTGCATAAAGAGATATCATTTTCAATTATTAATTCAGAGCATAAGGACATGTCTGTTGTGTTTATGGTGACTGGGGATTTAAGTGAAGTTGTAACTCTTGGACAGACTTATGCAGAGTTTTCATCATCTGAAGATTCAAAATCTTTTACTTATACTATTGATTTGCCTGAAAAAATAAATACTCCTGGAAATCATGAAATAAAGATTGTGGCTTTGGAAATGCCAAAAGATATTAAGGAAAAAGGAACTTTTGTAGGAGCAACTATTTCTGTTGCAACACAATTGCATGTTTATGTGCCTTATCCAAACAAGTATGCTGAGGCAGAAGTTAATGTGATAGAATCTGAGGGAAAAATGCTTTTTTTCATACCAATTGTTAACAGAGGAAAAATAGGCATTGAAGATGCAAAAGCTGTGATTGATATTTACACTGCTTTGAATGAGAAGATTACAACAATTGAAACTAATGTTGAATCTATAAATAGTTTAGAAAGAAAAGAATTAGTTGCTGAATGGGATGCCAGAGTTAATCCTGGAAAATATTTTGCAGCTGTTACAGTTATTTATGATAATGAAATAATTAATCTTGAAAAAGAATTCAGAGTTGGGGAGATGGTTTTAGAAATTCAGGAAATAGTAATTAAAGATTTTGAGCTGGGAGGAATTGCCAAGTTTGATGCTCTTGTTGAAAATAAATGGTCAAATGATTTAATAGATGTTTATTTGAATGTAATTGTTTATAATAATGAGGGAGAAATTATGGCTGATTTTAAATCTCCTGATTATGATATTCCTTCTTTAAGCAAATTAGAAATGACTGCTTACTGGGATACTGCAGGTGTTGAAAAAGGAACTTATGAAGGAAAAATTATTTTAAAATATGAGGAAATTTCTTCAGAAAGAAATGTTCAGATGAGGATAACTGAAAATGAAATAGAAATTATTGGTTTAACAGGGCGTGTAATTGTTCAGGGAAAAGGAACTTTTAATGTAAATAATATCTTGATAATTTTGGTTGTATTTTTAATCTTAGTAAATATTGTCTGGTTTGCGGTGGTTAAAAAACTGTTGAAACGAAAAAAATAATAATAATAATATATTTTAAACAAACCAAAAGTTTATAAATAAGTTTTTAATATATAATATTATTAAAAGAGGTTAAAAAAATGGATAAAGAAAAAATAGTTGTGATTTTATTGCTTATAACAATTGTATTATCAATTGGTTCTGTTTTAGTAACTCTTAATTTAAATACAGATGCTTTGCAAACACCAAGTATTTCTTCTGTTGGGGGGAAAAACACAGGAAATGTTAATCTGGTAATTAAACCTGCACCTGAAACAAATACTCAATCATAAAATGGCTAATAAAATAAACTCTACAAATCTCTTAATGCTTGTTGCAATTGTGGCAGTTGGTTTTGCAACTATTAATTTAATTATCACTATTGATAAAATTGGGGATATTCAAACACTAACTGGTTATGCAGTAGATACTGCCTGGGCAAATTTAACTATTTTATCTAATGTTATTGTTAATTTTACTACTGAAAATGTTAGCTGGGGAAGTGGTTATGTTCCTTCTGGATCGCCTAGTTGTGAATTAGATACTCAGGGAAATACTAATTGCACTGGTTTTGTTACTGTTTCAACAGGACTTATTCTTGAGAATATTGGAAATGAGGATGTTTCACTTAATCTTTCTTCTTCAAAAGCAGCAGCAGCTTTTATTGGAGGAGTTAGTCCTGCTTTTCAGTGGAATGTATCTGAAGCAGCAGGTAATGCAGGTGCTTGCGGGGCAGGTGCTTTGAATATCAGTTCATGGACAGACATAACCACTGCTCATCAGATTGCCTGTAACAATTTCACTTTTCTTGATGCAAGGGATGCTTTTGAAATAGATTTAAGAATTGTAATCCCCGTGACTGCCAGTACAGATGCAAAAGGTGCCACTATTACTGCAACAGCAACAGCATTAGCTTAATCTTTTAGTTTTGCTGTGAAATTAATTTGTATTTTTTAAAATTACACTCGCTTTGCTCGTTCATTTGTATTTAATTATTAATGAAAAATCTCGAGGAGCTCAATCAAGTAAAATTCCTAGAATTGTTTATTAATTATATTCTATAAATTGAGAACCTTTGGTGAGCCGAGCAATTTCACGAAGAGCAAATTAAATATATCAATAATTTATCGAGATTGTGAGTTGTAAATTTTTTTACTTACGCAGAAACTAAGAATACAGCAACATATAAAAACATATTTTATTATAATTTAATATGACAAAGAGATTTTGGTTATTTGGTTTTTTATTTATTTTAATAGTTATATTTTCTGTAAAATCTGTTTTTGCACTTGGTTTAAGTCCTGGCAAGCAGGTATTTAATTTTGAGCCGAATTTTGAAATTTCTATTGTGTATAAAGTACTTGAAGATAATCCTGAACAGGAATTAGAAGTTTATGTTTCCGGAGATCTTGCAGATTTTGTTAAGCTTGATAGGAAAAATCTGGTTGGGGGTGGTTTTTTTGATTTAAATCTTAAATTGCCTGATTATATAGAAATACCAGGAAAGCATATAATTTATGTGGGAGTTAAACAAAAAATTGATGAGGAGCTTGCAAAAGGAATAATTGGCACTTCAGTTGTGATTCAGGGAATAATTGTTATTAATGTCCCTTATCCCGGGAAATATGTTGATGTTTCCTTAAATTCACATAATGTAAATGTTGGAGAGCCGGTTAATTTTGAAATAGGTTTAATAAGTCGCGGAGATGAGGATGTTGAAATATTTCCAAGAATAGAGATTCTCTCTCAGGAAAAAACAATTGAGACACTTTTTCTCCAGAATAGATTTTTAAAAAGCCAGGAGCAATTAGGTTTGAAAAAAACACTTGACACATCTAATTATAACCCCGGTACTTATGATGCCATTGCAATTATAGATTATGGAAAAATAGCAGAAGCAAGAGCTGAATTTAAAATAGGAGAACTGATTATTGAAATTTTAAATTATACAAGGAAAATTACAATTGAGGGTGTTCAAAAATTTGACATAGAAATACAAAGCGGATGGAATAATAAAATTGATGGTGCTTATGCAGAAGTTAATATTTTAAATAATTCAAAATCTTTAGTTAGTTTTAAAACATCCACTACTGAGTTAATTCCATGGGAGAAAAAAACAATTACTGGCTATTTTGATACAACAGATTTTGTCGAAGGGATTTATGATGCAAATATAAGTGTTATTTATTTTGGAAAAGATATTGGCAAGAGCACAAATAAGATTGTTAAAGTTGAATTTGTGAAAGAATCAAATATAATCTTAATTGGAGCAATAATCTTGGGAATTTTAGTAATATTAATAATAGTAATTTTTGTTGTAAAAAAATATGTTTTTAATAAGAAATAATTAAACTAAATAACCTGTACTAAAACTCAAGATATTGATGTGGCAAATGTTAAAAATAAAAAATCTAAGATTCATAGAAAATAATACAATCGTTGATATTATTTGCCATAATTTAAAATCAAATTTAATAGAATATGGTGATATATTACCATGCTTAAAAATTAAATGCCCTATTTTGTTATTAAAATGAAAAAATCAGATAAATTTTATTTAATTATTGTTTTTATCTTTATCTTGAGTTTGGTGTTTTTTTTGTTTTCATTTTATTTACATAAAAATATTGTATTGAAAAAACAAGAAATTTTCACTTCCCTTATGATTGGGGATAAAATTGGTTTTGATATTAATGGAACTGCATTAACCTTTGGCATGATTACTCCAGATTCAAGTTCTCAGAGAAATATTTCTATTGAAAATTCATATAATTTTCCTATTAAAGTTGAATTTAAATTAAAAGGAGATATTGAGGAATTTCTTGATTTTAATAAAGTTGTGTATTTAAATGTAGGAGAGGTTAAAGAATTAACTTTGTATGCCTTAGTGCCACCTGGTTCTGAATTTGGCAATTATTCTGGAATATTTAATGTAGTTTTTAAAAAGCATCTTTTTTAATTGTAACTTAACAATAGTAACTTTTATAAAGTATAAAGCTTATTATTTATCATGGATAAGTTTCAAAAAATAGAGCTTGTATTGATTCTCTTAATCTTATTTGTTAATCTATTTTTTTTAATTTCTTTAAAAAATCCTGCAATTGTTTCTGGATTATTTTTTTATGAATCAATTAATGGTAATGATTTGAAGGCACCGCATGATTTTGTAAGTCCAAATGATATAGAGGTTTATCCAGAAAAGATTATTATTAATCTGAAAAATTATGCAATAAGCAAGTATAAAGATTCTGGAAGCATGGTCCCTGTTTTAGATGATGGAGCAAATGGAGTGGGAATTACTCCAAAATCAGAAAAAGATATTCATATTGGAGATATTATAACTTTTAAACAAGGAAATAGTTTTATTGTTCATAGAGTTATTGAAAAAGGAATTGATGATTATGGGATATTTTTCATAACAAAAGGGGATAATAATGATTTTGATGATGGGAAAATAAGATTTTCTCAAATTGAATCTGTTCTTGTTGCAATTATATATTAAATTGCAGAGAAAATTAGAAACTAGCTCTGCTTGTTTATTTGTTGTGTTTAACTGTTAATGAAAAACCTTTGGGAGCTTAGCTGAATGATGATATTGGAATATTGAAATTACATTAATAACTGGGATTGTAATTCGGAAATTTTTTATTAATAAATCTCGTATATAACAAACATTAGAAATTTCTAATCTTGTTAAAAGTTAAGTTTTTATATTATGTTTTTATCTTATTATTATGAAAAGAGGAATTATATTTTGTTTTGTTTTATTGATTATTATTTATATCTTTAATATAAATCTTCTTTTATTTATTCAACCTGTTTCTTCTTTAACAGGTTCAGGGATAACTGCCTCTGTTTCTTTTATTCTTTTAGGAAATCAAAGTGAGATAGAGATTTATAGCCCTTTAAATACAACTTATGATTTTGATATTGGAGATGCTTATGAGCTGGATTTAAATGTTTCTGCAAATTTTGAAGTTGATAACTGGTGGTATAGTCTTTATGATGTAAAACATGGTGAGCTTATTAATGATACTATTGCTTTTAATCCTAATACAACTTTTAATGCTGTGCGATGGTCTAATGAATTAAGAGTTTATGCAGAAAATGTGGGAGTGGAGATTATTAATGAAAATGTAACTTTTTTTGTTAGTGTTCCTAATTCAGCTCCTGTTTTTCAAGGTGTTAATGATTCTATTTTTATTTGTGAAAATGATTTTTTAAATAATTATTATTTTTATGTTGTTGATGTTGATGAACAGGTTTTGGAACTTGCACTTAATCCAACTAATCCTTTTTATTTAGATACTTTATTTACTTCTGGACAAATAAATACAAGTGTTGAAATGTTTTCAGGTAACTTAGACAAAAGTGATATAGGGGTTCATGAAGAGACAGTTTCAGTAAATGATGGGGAGTATTCAGATTCTGCTTATACAAATGTTACAGTTATAGAAGTTAATAATGCTCCTAGGATTTCTAATATTGGGGTTCAAACAATCTGGGCTTCAGGGGAGAACTCAACTTTTTATAAGCAAGTGAAGGTTACAGATACAGAAGATGGAAATCAGGACGGAGGAGTCTTGAATTTTAGTATTAGTTTTTTTGATGGGGATGAACTTTTTAATATTTCTGAAAATGGTACAATGTATTTCGTTTCTAATTCTTCTTATGCGGGAGTTTATAACATAGGAATTTCTGTTAGTGATAATGGGATTGATAATCCTGCAGAGAATATTTTTGAGATATGCGGACAGGATGGGGGAAGCATAACAACAACTCAAAACTTTTCTTTAACTATAACTGATGAGAATAGAGCTCCTACAATAACTAGTAATTATCCAAGTAATCTTAGTTTAAATGTTTCTGGAACAGAGAGCTTGTATTTTAATATTTCAACATATGATCCTGATGGAACAATACCTGATGCTTACTGGTATGTTAATGGAGTTTTTACAGAATATGATTCAGGAAATTCCACAGATGAATTTAGTTATAATTTTGGATGTAATGTTTCTGGAGCATATACTATTGAAGTAGAAATAACTGATGGTTTGCTTAATGATTCAATAACCTGGAATATTGGGGTTCAACAAGTTGCGTGCCCTGTGCCTCCTTCTGGAAGCAGTGGGGGGGGAGGGGGTGGCGGAGGCATTTCCTGTAATGAAGAATGGGCTTGTGAATCTTGGGAAACTTGCCAAAGTATTGAAAATTTATTGGAATTAGGAATTTTATCTGGGGAAAATTATAGAATTGTTTTGGAACAATGTTTTGAAATTGGATTAAGTAGTGAATTTTGCGGGGCTCAAATAAGAAATTGTTCTGATTTAAGTGATTGCAATACTAATTATTTTAAACCATTAGAGTTTCAGAGCTGTCATTATACTGAAGATCCAAATTGTAATGATGGAATTAAAAATTGTCATGATGATTCCTGCGAAGTGCTAATTGATTGCGGAGGCCCTTGTGTTGCTTGCCCTACTTGTTCTGATAAAATTCAAAATCAGGGAGAAGAAGGTATTGATTGCGGAGGCCCTTGTCCTTGGAAATGTCCTGAAGAAATACCTTTGTTAAAGAGAAAAGAGGTTTTATATAGTTTTATAGCACTTATTATACTTCTTATTTTAGTTGCAACAGTTAAAATTATCAGGATATTCAAATATAAGAATTTGATTGCTCAGGAATAAATAGGATAAAAACATTTAAAAAGTTACTTAGAGTAATTTTTAGTAACTGAGGGTTACCAAAATGAATAAACTGAAAGATAGAAGTTCTGTTGTTAAAATTGATTCTATTTTATTTAGGCAAATAGAAGATTTTATTAAAAAAGAGGAAAATAGGTTAAAATTTGGAAATAAAAAACAATTTATTGATATTGTTGTTAATGAGTTTTTTAAAAAAATAAAAAAGGTGAATAAATGAAAAAAGAATATAATTTTTTATTAGGAATGATTTTGGTAATTGGAATTTTGTTGATAGCATTTGTTTTGGCAATTCCTCCAACATGGCAGGGTTCTGAGGTGAATTATAGTGTTATTGAAGACACTGTTTATTATCATGATTTAAGAGAAAACATTACAGGATATAATAATGATGTGACTTTTGCTATTAATACTCTGCAGACAAATATAAGCTGGACTAATGCAAGTGGCACTTTTAATGTTACAGAGAGTGCTGTTTCTGGTTGGATTTCTATTTTAAGTGCTATTACTGGAAATTTATCCATAAATGCCACACATAATAATCAAACTGGTTTTTTTGTGATTCCAATTGAAGCAAAAAATACAACAGATGATGCAGCAACAACAGTTAATTTTGAGTTTATAATTAATGCAACAAATGATTTCCCCAATTTTACTAATATTGATACAGAATATAATTTAACTCAAAATATAAATTTCGCCGATTATCTTAATGCAAGTGATGAAGAAGAACATTATCCTTTATTTTTTAATATAAGTTTTTTTGATAATTGTAGTTTAGCTAATTGGAGTACTAGGGGAGAAGGCAATTGTTCTTTTTTTAATGCAGATTATTTTTCAAATATCTCTGCTTTAATGAATTTTACTCCTTCTCATAATGATGTCGGAATTTACTGGGCTAATCTGTCTGTAATGGATAATGGGGAAAATTATACCTGCCCCCATGCTTATTGTGATAATACAACTTATCAGCAAAATAAAACTATTTATTATTCTCGGGTTGTTGTGTTTAATGTTTTTTCTACACTTGATGTAAATATATCTGATTGCCAGAATAAAGTATTTCAGGAAAATGAATCTGGAACATGTATTATTAATATCACTACAAAAGATCAAGCAGATTCTTTGAATATTTCAAGTAAGGGGTTTTTAAGAAATTATGATGCAAGTGTAGTGAATGCAAGCTGGTTTTATAGCACAAATCAATTCACAGCAGAGAATTTTTCAAAAACTATTGTTATTAATTATACGCCTCAAAAAACAGAAATAGGAAATTGGACAATTAATTTTTCAGTGCAGGATTTGACTTCTGGGGAAAGTAGTGTTGAGCAGATTTATGTTTATGTAAATAGGACTATTAATGATATTCCAGAGCTTGCAAATATTGAAAATCAAAATACATCTATTAATTTATTAACAAGAATAAATATTAGTGCATATGATGATGATTTGCTAATTCCTGATAAAAATAATTCTTTTGGGGGGTATAATGAAACAAGCAGTTTTACTGCAATTATTTTAAACCAGTCTAATTTAAGTCAGGAATTGTCTTTAAATGGATTTGATGTTGAAATTTTAAATATGCCTGTTTCTGGAACAAACAGAACAGAAGCTAAGATAGAATTTACACCAAATGAAAGTGAGTCTGGAAATTATACTATTAATATTTCAGTATCAGATGTGGAAAATACAATAGATTCCCTTGTTTTCAATTTGTCAATTTTAAGTAATGCTGCCCCTGTATGGAATGCCACAATTTATTATTTTGATTTAATAGTTAATTCAAGTTATATAAATACAAGCAATTTTTATTTAAATCTTACAGATGGTTATGTAATTGATAGTGATTTAGATGATACACTTGAATTTTCCAATACATCTGCAATGCCAAGTTTAAATTTAACTTCTGCAGGTATAATAAATTTTACCCCATATAAACAAGATGTCGGGGGGTGGAGTTTTAATATAACTGCTACTGATGATTTAGGATTAACAAATACTTCTATTTTTATATTTAATATAAGCAATACTAATACAAATCCGGTTATTGAAACTCCTATTTCTGCAGTCAATGCCAGTGTTGCATCAAATTCAAATATAACTTGTGCAGAAGATAATATTACAACTATAACTCTTTGGATAGATGATGATGATGTTAAAATAACAAATAAGACTACCTATAATGAAACTTTTATAGTTAATGTAACAATTCAGGGTAATAATTCTAATCTTTTTGAATTTGTTATTGATTCTAGTTTTCCAACTACTGGGAGCAATAAAAGCAGATATGAAGCAGTTTTTACTCCCAATAGGACAGATGCTGGAATTTATAATATTACAATTAATGTAACTGATGCAAGCAATGCTTCTGATGTGCTTGTGTTTAATCTAACAGTGGAATCAGTTAATGATTTTCCTGTTTTAGAAGACATATCAAATCAAACTTCTGCATCAAACAGGAGTTTTTATTATGATTTTAATGCAAGTGATGAAGAAGATGGAAATGATACTCAGGGCAATTTAATTTTTTCTTATGATTTTATAAGTGGAACTGATTTTATTAACAATAATCAGACAATTTTTAACACAACTTCTGGTATTTTAAATGTTACTTTTAATGATACTCAGGGGGGCATTTATAGTATTAATCTTAGTGTAAATGATTCTGAAAATTTAATTGATTCACAACTTTTTTCTATTTCAGTTTATAGTGCTCCAAATATCAATTATCCTTTGTTAGGAGATAATTTTTCTTTGCAGGAAAATGTAACATCAAATTTAAATTTTACAATCAATCATAGTATGGAAGATAATTTAACATATCTTTTTTATATTAATGATATTTTGAAGAATTCTTCTGATTATTATGGAAATAACACAAATTTCACTTGGCAGTTTGCCCCAAATTTTACAGATGAAACTCATGGAGATTTTAAAAATTTAACTTTAGTTGTTTATCCTTCAACCTCTAGTTTGATCAATAAAACAGATATAAACACAACAATGAACTGGAATATTAATATTACTCATACAAATTCTCCTGTTTCTTTTAGTGGGTATATTGGAGACAGGCAAGCTTCTTATGATTCTTCAATTACAGTTAATTTAAGCAGTTATTTTGCAGATGTTGATTATGCTGATGCATATATTAATCAAACAGTTAATTTTAGTGTTGAAAGTGATTCTTTTCCATCTTATATCTCTGCAAGTGTTTCAGATTGGATATTAACTTTGTCTTCTTCAATTGCTGTAACTGAAATATTAAATATTACTGGAAATGATTCTTTTTCAGAAGCAACAAGCAATTCTTTTGAAGTTGAATTTACTACACCAACTGTTACAACAGTTACAACTCCTTCCACAGGGGGAGGGGGTGGAGGTTCTACTACTGAAGTGTATGTTTCATTAAAAATAATTGTTCCAGAACCAGCATCAGTTTATCAAAAAGATAGAATTGTTCTTCCAATTACCCTTTATAATAGCGGGAAAAAAATTCTTTCAGGAATTACTTTGTCCGGAAGCGTGGAAGGAGATAGCTCAATTATAAATGATGTTAAATTATCTTTTGAAGAAACTTATGTTTCTTCTCTTGGTATTGGGGAGAAAAAAGTAGTTAATTTAATTATGGATGTTAATACAGATGAAGTAGGTGCATTTGAAGTAACTCTTAATGCCAGTGTTGAAAATCCAGATTATGAAGATTGGGGGAAGATTTATTTCACGATTAAAGAGGGGGGGAGTGGTGTGCTCGGGAAATTATTATTTGTAGAAGAGTTTCTTGTAGATAATCCCGAGTGTGCTGAATTAACTGAAATTGTAAAAGAAGCAAGAGATTTTTTTGACAAAGGGGATTTTATTAATACTGTTTTAAAGATTAATCAGGCAATTGATGCATGCAAGCGTGCAATTTCTCAGCCAAATATGATGAGGGAGAGAGAAAATCTTGAAGAGAAGTTTTACAGGTATTTACTTATAATAACTATAATTGTTTTTTTCATAGGATTTACATATTATTCTTATAAAAGAATGAAATTAAAAAGAGGCTCTTTTGATAAAAATATAATTAAAAAACAATTAAACCAAGAAAAAATCAAACTTGTTTTTTTTATGCTTAGTGCAGGTGTAATTGGTTTGTTTTTTACAGGTAATATGATGATGACTGGGGATGTTGTGAGTGATGATAATTCAAATGGTTTGTTTAGTGCTTGGTTTTTTGTTATATTAATTTTTATTTTTTTGATTTTGTTTTTTTATAAAAAAAAGAGTTTGTGGAAAAAAATATGTGTTTCAATCAAAAAAATTTATCTTATGTTAAAATTAAAAAATCACAAAAATAAATTATATAAATTAATTAAAAATAAAATAAATTTTTGCCATAAAAAATCATATCATACTATTAATAATTTAATTGGAAGAAAAGTATATGCCGCTTCAGGAGATTATGTTGGCAAAGTGCAAAATGTTTATTTGAGGAAAAATAAAATAAATTCATTAAAAATTAAATTAAAATCCAGAGGGGGTTTTAAAAATAAATTTAAAAAACTGCAAGTTTTTTTTCAAAAATCAAAAATAAAAGGCATTTGCGTTAATTATAAACAAGTTAAAGATATTGGAAATATTGTAATTATTGAGGAAAAAGTGTTAAAATTTTTAAAAAATAAGGGGGAATTTGCAGTTTAAAAGAAATATTTAATAAAGGAGTGTTTATTATAATTTAATAAAAAAATATGTGTTGTAAATCATGAAAATGAAAAAGGGTGTGAATGTAAAAGAATGGGTGAAAGATGCTCTTAAAAAAGGGTATAGCAATATTGAAATTGTTAATTTGCTAAGGCAGAGTAATTATTCTGAAGAAGAGATAAAACAGGTGTTAGGAGTATGTGATACTCTTAGCAAAATTGATAAGTTGATTTTAAAAGAACCTGAAAAAATAGAGCATGAAAAAAAAGAAATTCTTGAATTGCAAACACCTGAATCTGAATTAAAAAAAGAAGCCAAAGAAATACCTGCCCATATCGAAGTAATTGAGATTGCAGCACTTATTTCAAAAATTAAAAAAGAAATGGCTAAGGTAGTTATTGGACAAGATAGGGTTATTGATGTAATTATTTGCGCTTTAATCTGCGATGGGCATGTTTTATTAGAAGGAATTCCCGGAATAGCAAAAACACTTATTATTAAAACACTTGCTGAAGTTTCTGGATGCTCTTCAAATAGAATTCAATTTACTGTGGATTTATTGCCTACAGATATTTTAGGAATAACAAGTTATAGCCCTAAAAAAGGTTTTGAAGTAATTAAAGGTCCTATTTTTGCTAATTTTATTATTGCAGATGAAATTAATAGAAGTCCTCCGAAATGTGTTTTAGGTGATACCCCAATTATTACTGAAAATGGGGAAATTTTTAATATAAAAGAAATCATAAAAACATATGGCAGTGGTGAAGTTTATAAAAAAAATAATGAATCCTGGATAGTTCCAAAAGAGAAACTAAAACTTCTTGCATTTGATGTTTCTGATTACAAGATTAAGCCAGAAGAAGTAAAATTTCTTTACAAACAAAAAACTTCTGAAAACTATTATGATGTGAAATTAAAGAGCGGAAGAAAAATAAAAACCTCAAAAATACATCCTTTTTTTACATTTAAAAATGGCAAGGTAAAAACAATTCAGGCAAATGAATTAAAAAATGGAGATTGCGTGCTTATCCCAAGACAACTTTCAATTTCCGGAAATAATAAGTTTACCTGTGATAAAAAATTTTTAGATAAATCTGAAAAAATAAATCAGGAGATAGCAAGAAGAAAAACACTTTATGCCAGAGTCCAAAATTATAAGAAGCGAGGCATTATTTATAAGAAAATAAAAGAGAGATTGCAAATTAATAATAAAACAGATGAAAATTTAATTAAAACATTTATGAGGGTAAAACCAGGTTATCTTAATTATTTTGGAAAAAAATATTTTTTCTCTGAATCAAAACAATTTGGGCAGATTCGCGGAATAAAAAAACCAGAATTTGTTACAAAAGACCTTGCAAGATTTATGGCAATATTAATAGCTGAAGCAAATGTGACAAAAAGCAGTTTTTATTTAACTATGAAAGGCAGGGAAATTCCAGAATTATTTATAAGACTTGTTAAATCTCTTTTTGACTTAAATGTTAATTTACTGTATGACAGGAAACGAAAACAATACAGGGTAGCTTTTCGCTCTGATGCTCTTGCTGATTTATTAAAAGCAGGAGGCTATAATCCTAATCTAAAAGCAGGTAATAAATATATTCCTAAATTTATATTATCCTCTACTGATGATGTTGTAAAAGAATTTTTAAAATTATATTATGATTGCGATGGGGGAGTTTCAAGAGATTGCATTAAAGTCACTACAAAAAGCAAAAACATTGCTAATTCTTTGTCTTATCTTTTGCTTAGAATGGGTTTTATAGCAAGAATAAATAAAGAACTTTTCAAGACAAAAATCAAAAACTATTCTTATAAAAGAAATTTTTATAATTTAAGGCTTTATGGAGCAGAGCTTTATGATTTTTATAAAAAAATAAACTTTTTCAGCGAAAGAAATACCAAAAAACTTGTAGGTTTAATAAAAACTATTAAGAGAAAAAATACTGACTTAATTCCTGAAATGCATCAGGCAATTAGAAATCTTAGAAAAAACAACAAGGTATCTCATAAACAATTTTATGATTTAGTTGGGATGCATGCCCATAATCTTGAAAATCCCAAGAATGCCCTGATGCATAGCCGTTATAGATTAGGGGAAATTGCAAAGATTTTTGGAAATAAAACTTTAGAGTCATCTTCTATAATAAAATTAATTAATGGGGATTTTTGTTGTGATTTTGTTAAGGAAAATAATCTGGTAAAGCCCAAAAAACCATACTGGCTTTATGATTTTTCAATGAAAAATAAACACTCTTTTGTTGCAGGTTTTGGGGGAATAATCTCACATAATACCCAGTCAGCTATGATTGAAGCTATGCAGGAAAAACAAGTAACAATTGGCAAAGAAACATTTAAACTTCCAATACCTTTTTTTGTTATGGCTAATAATAATCCTATTGAGACAGGTGGGGTTTATACCTTGCCTGAAGCACAGATTGACAGATTTCTTTTTAAGGTGCTTATTGATTATCCAAAAATGAATGAGGAAAAAATAATAATGGCTGAAAATATTACTCTTAAAAAATTTAAAGATTTTAATATAAAATCTGTTCTTTCTTCTAAAAAGATTCTTGATATGCAAAAAATTGCTAAAAGAATTTATCTTGATGATAAAATAAAAGATTATATTTTTAAAATAGTTGACAAGACAAGAAAAAAAGATTTTGAAAACGGGCAGTATATTGAATGGGGAGGTTCTCCAAGGGCAAGTATTGGTTTATTCATAGCATCTAAGGCATGGGCATTGATGAAAGGAAGAAATTATGTGATTCCAAAAGATGTTAAGGATATTGCTCATTATGTTTTAAGGCACAGAATTATTTTGAATTACAAGGCAAGAGCAGAAAAATTAGATTCAGATAAATTAATTGATGAAATTTTGGGAATGATTATTATTTAAAATGAACTCCGGAAAATTAAATGTTGATGTTGCAGGAAGTATTTCTGACTTGCAGTCTATGTTAAAAGAGTTTAGATTAAAACAGAAAATTTACAAACTTTTTTTTAGAGGAAAAGGATTAGAATTTGAAACTTATAGTGATTTTACTCAAGATGAGGATGCCAGCAGAATTGACTGGAAAGCAAGTTTAAGAGCACAAAAACTTTTAATTAAGCGATATAAAGAGGAAAGGGATTTGAAAATTATGTTTGTAATTGATGTTGGAGATAATATGATTTTTGGTTCAACAGAAAAAATCAAGTGCGAATTTATCACTGAACTGGTTGCAGCTTTTTCAATGGTGATGCTTAGTGAAAATGACCAGATTGGTTTTGTTTTGTTTAGTGATTCTATTAAGCATTTTGTTAAATATTCTGGAGGAGAAAAACAATTGCAAATTTTTGTAGACACTCTTTCACGTGGAGAGACTTATGGGGGATTAACAAATATTGATTATGCACTGGATTTTGCAATAAAAACTTTTGATAGTTCAGTTTCTGCTGTGGTGCTTGTTTCTGATTTTCTTAGAGTTTCTGAAGAAACTAAGAAAAAACTAAATCTTTTAGCTAACAAATTCGAAACAATAGTTATTAGGGTTAGAGACCCTTTAGATATAACTCTTCCAAATATTGATGGAGAAGTAATTTTAGAAGATGCTGAAACTCATGGACAGGTAATTGTTAATCCAAGCATTGCTAAAAAAAATTATGAAATTAATGCTTTGCAACAAGGAGCATTAGTTGAAGATATTTTCAAAAAAACAAATGTTGATTATCTGGATTTGATGACTGACAAATCTTTTGTAATTCCTCTTTCAATTTTTTTAAAGGAGAGGCTTGATAACTTTTAAAATGATGTTTTCTTTTTTGCGCCCGCAATATCTTTTTTTCTTATTTGCAATTCCTCTTTTGTTAATGGTTCATTTTTTTTCATTAAGCAACAGAAAAAAGATTGCTTTAAAATTTGCTAATTTTGATGCAATAGCAAGAATAAGGGGGATTGATTTTTTTTCAAAAAATTTTTTTGATCTGTTTTTAAGTTTATTTATTGCCTTTTTTTTAATAATGGCTATTTCTGGATTAAATGTGCATGTTTCTAAGGAAACAAGTTCATTTTCTTTTGTTCTTGCTATTGATAACTCTCAAAGTATGGATGCTGATGATTTTTTACCAAATAGATTATCTGCTTCAAAACAAACAGCAATTGATTTTGTTAATGAGCTTCCTTTTGGTGTCAGAATGGGTGTTATTTCATTTGCAGGCACATCGTATATAGAACAGGATTTAACTGAAGATAAGGAGATAGTTGTGGGAGCTATAAAACAGATTGAGCTTGGAAGTTTTGGAGGAACTAATTTATATGAAGCAATTATTACTTCTTCTAATTTGTTGAAAAAAGAAGATCATAAAGCAATTATTTTGCTGAGTGATGGGCAGATAAACATAGGAAGCATTGAGAACACCATTGATTATGCAAATATGAATGATATTATTATTCATTCTATTGCTATGGGAACTGAGGAAGGGGGTGTTGCTGGTTATGGGATTTCTAAAGTTGATGAAAGTTCATTAAAAAGTGTGGCATATTATACTGGAGGAAATTTTTTCAGGGCGCAAGATAAAGAATCACTTTCACAATCTTTTTCTGAAATTTTAAAGTTTACCACTAAAAGAGTTTCAATAGACCTTTCTAATTATTTAGTTATTTTCACCCTCATTCTTTTTGTTATTAAATTCCTTTTTTCTAATATGAGATACCCAAATATTCTGTAATAAATCTTTTATTGTTTTTTTGTTTTTATTTTCCTGAAGCATTTTTTCTTCTTTGGTCATGATTGGGTTATTTACTATAATTTTAATTAACTGGATTATTAATTTTTGATTGTCTTTTGCATCTGGCTCTTTGCCGGAATATAATATTTTAATCATCATATCACAAAGAACTGAAGCATCTATGTTATTTTTCTGATTAAAATAACCTTTAATTTCAGTATAATCTTTTGATTTACCAATTTTGAATGCTTCTTTAAAGAAATTTTTTGCAATATTATCAATCTTGTTTAAGGCAATTTTAGGGTCTTTTTTATTGATTTTTTTTATTTCTTTTATATAAAAAGCATTTCTTCTATTTTTTCTTATTACTATTTTTTGATAAAGATTTTTTTCCAGGGCTATTAATATAATTAATATTACAGATGCTATTGCTATCAGTACAATTAAAATATTTCCAATATTTTCTGTCACGCTCATTTTTAATATAACAAACAAATTTAGCAACTATAAAAATCTTGCTGATTATGAGTTTTTATGCAGGTAGAAAAATTTCCATGCCCGGAGAAACTACTCAATTGGGTTTATGGGTTTTTCATTAGAAGTTAAATATAAATAAGCAGGCAAGGCGGGTTTTTAGTTTCTATTTAGAGAATTTTAAACAAATCGTCTTGTGTAATTTTTGAGCTTTAAAAAACAGTTTTTAATTAATAAAAGTAATTTTAATCCAACTTAGCAAATTCAAGAATAAAGCATACAAACTTTTCATTGATAATTTGTGTACTTGATTTATAGATTTTAAAAGAGGCATTATCCCTTTGAAAGTGTATTTAAGAAAGTTAAATAATTTTCAAAATATATTTTTTATTTTATCTAAAAAATTCTTACCCACAAATTGTTTTGATGACTTTTTCAGTTCTTGGATCTTTCCAGGTTTCTAAATACTGGACTGCTGAACCAGTAGGAGTAATTTCAACTATTTTTTTATTTATACACGCAATTTTATAATCTTCACAATAGTTATTTTCATCACATATTGCTTTTGTATACATATGATTATCAGCAAAAGTGTTTGTTTTTAATTCTATTAAATAAGCTAAAGTGGATAGATTTATCAATAAAAAAATCAAACTTGCTACTAATATGCTGTTATTTTTCATGCATATATTATGCTAAAAAAGTATTTAAAACTTTCTATTATAACTACTCTTTAATGATAAATGGGAAGAATTATTGTTGTTAGTTTGAAAAAAATTCAGATAAGTATAGAAAAGTAATAAAAAAATAAAAATATGCTTTTTTATGAAATTTTGTTTTTTTCTCGACGATAAACTCCTTTTTTGAGTAGAAAAGTTTATAAAGGATTACCTCATTTTATTTTGAGAATCTATTGATTCTCAGTATCTTTTTAAGATACTTATTTTCCAATTATATAAATAAAATGATAGAATATGAGACATTCAGCATAAAAATATTAGAAGGTTTAAATCAAGGAAAATATAAATTAAAACTATTTGTTCAAGAATATATATTCTATAAAACAAGGAGAATTAAACATGGTTGATAATATATATGGCGCTGAATCTATAAAAGTCCTTGAAGGACTTGAAGGAGTGCAAAAACGTCCAAGTATGTATATAGGTTCTACAGGTAAAGATGGTTTACATCATTTGGTTTATGAAGCTGTGGATAATTCTGTTGATGAAGCTCTAGCGGGGCATTGTAAAATAATTAAAGTTTTCCTGAATAAAGATGGTTCTGCAAGTATTGAAGATGATGGAAGAGGTATTCCAGTGGACATTCATCCGACTTTTAAAATACCTGCTGTTCAGGTTGCTTTAACAAAATTACATGCAGGTGGAAAATTTGATAAAAAATCATATATGATTTCAGGAGGGCTTCATGGTGTTGGAATTTCTGTTGTAAATGCCTTATCTAAAAAATTAATTGTTGAAGTAAAAAGAGATGGAAAAATCTATCAGCAGGAATATGCAAAAGGGAAGGCAGTATCAAAATTAAAAGTTATTGGAAGCACAAATGGAAACACAGGGACTAAAGTTATTTTTTGGCCAGATAAGGAGATTTTTTCAACTGTTGAGTTTGATTCAAAGGTTTTAGAAACAAGATTCAGAGAGGTTGCTTTTTTAAATGCAGGTTTAAAAATAATTCTAAATGATGAGAAAACAGGAAAAAAACAAGAGTTTTTTTCTGGCGGGGGTTTAATGGAGTTTGTAAAATGGATAAATAGGTCTAAAGAGATTATGCATAAACCAATTTATTTTAAAAATAGTTCCAAAGATATGGTTGTAGAGATTGCCATTCAATATAATACAGGTTATCAGGAAAATATATTTGGTTTTGTAAATACTATTAATACTGTTGAGGGGGGGACTCATGTAGTCGGGTTTAAAACAGCTTTAACAAGAGTTATCAATGATTATATTAAGAAAAAAGGCATGTTAAAAAATGATTCTCTGATGGGCAATGATGTGAGAGAGGGAATAACCGCAATTGTTAGTGTTAAAATTCCTGATCCTCAATTTGAAGGGCAGACAAAGACAAAACTTGGGAATTCTGAAGTCAAGGGGTTTGTTGATTCAATTGTCACGCCTTCATTATCTGAATTTTTTGAGGAAAATCCTGCTGTTGCAAAAAAAATTGTTTCAAAAGCTTTGGAATCTGCTAAAGCAAGACTGGCTGCTAAAAGAGCAAAAGATTTAGTAAGAAGAAAAAATGTATTTTCACTTGGAGGGCTTCCAGGCAAACTTCATGATTGTTCAAAAAAGAAATCTGATGAAACAGAATTATATTTAGTAGAAGGAGAAAGTGCAGGGGGCTGTTTTTCTGGAGATACCCAGATTGCCTTATTAGATGGAAGAAATATTTCGTTTAAAGAATTAGTTGAAGAAGATAGAAATGGACAAATTAATTTTTGTTATACTATTAAAAAAGATGGAAGTATTGGAGTAGCTAAAATTGAGAATCCAAGAATAACTAAGAAAAATGTTGAAGTAATTAAAATTATTTTAGATAATGGCGAAGAGATAATTTGTACACCAGACCATAAATTTATGCTAAGAGATAGAAGTTATAAAGAAGCTAAAGATTTGACAAATAAAGATTCATTAATGCCTTTATATCGAAAATTATCTAAAATTGGTGGAAGAATTACAATTAATGGTTATGAGATGGTTTGGAGTCAGAATAAATGGATTTTTACACATCTTTTATCAGATAGATATAATTTAGATAAAAATATTTATGTAGAAAATCAAGGAAAGCATAAGCATCACATTGATTTTAATAAATTGAATAATAATCCTTGCAATATAATTAGGATGTCTAAGGAAAATCATTTGATTTTGCACACAGAAAATTTAGGTAAAACTCTTCATAGGGAAGATATTAAAGAAAAATGTAGGCAGATTAGAAAAACTCCAGAGTATAGAGAAAAAATGAATAATTGGGCAAGACAGCCAAAAGTAAATAAAATGTTGTCGGAGAGAGCTAAAAAACAATGGGAAGATGAAGAATATAAAAGATATATGGCTGATAAATATTTAAATTTTTATAATTCAAATGAAGAATATAGGCAAGAAAATAAAAAAAGATTGTATAGAGAGCAGAAAAAATATTGGGCAAATCCAAAAAATAGGAAAACAGCTTCTGAAAAAGTTTTTAACTTTTTTAAAGCAAATCCAGATGCTAAAGAATATTTATCTAATCTTGCAAAAGAACAATGGGATGATGAAACATTAATAATTTGGAGGAGACAAAGGACAAAAGAACAATGGACACCTGAATTTAGGAGAAAAAGAAAAAAAGCATATGATAAAACTTATTTTAAAAACACTATTGGTTTGATGAAGTCTATTCTTGAGAAACAAGGTAATTTATCCAATTTTGATGAAATTAGAATTGAAAGTAAAAATAAAAGTATGTTAAGTTTGGATACTTTTTGTTCAAGATTTTTTAATGATAATTATGGAAATATGTTGGAAGCTGTGAGAAATCATAACCATAAGATTAAAAAAATTGAAATATTAAATAAAAAAATAGATGTGTATGATTTAGAGGTTTTAGAAACACATAATTTTGCACTGGCTTCTGGGATTTTTGTTCATAATAGTGCCAAAAATGCTCGTAATAAGGAGATTCAGGCAATTTTGCCATTAAAAGGTAAAATTCTTAATGTTGAAAAATCAAGTCCTGCAAGAGCTCTTTCAAGCGAAGAGATAACCAATATGATTACTGCAATTGGCACTGGTGTGGGGGATCAGTTTAATGTTGATAAGCTTAGATATAATAAGGTAATTATAATGAGTGTTGATGGAAAGGAAACAACTTTTATTAAAAATTCTTCAGGAGAAATCCAGTTTATAAAGATAGGGGAATTTATTGATAAATGTAAAGATAATCAAATTAATTTTAATGATTATGAGGTTTTGTGTTTTGGAATAAGGAATAATAAAACTCAATTTAAAAAAATTAAATCAGTTATATCTCATCCAATTGAAGAGAATATGTTTGAAATTAAGACATCATATGGAAGGAGTGTTAGAGTTACTTCATCTCATAGTGTTTTTGTTTTTGAAAAAAATAGAATAAAATTAAAAAAGGGTAATGAAATAAAAAAAGGAGATCTTATTGTTGCACCGAAAAATTTATCTCTTTATAACAAGGGGGGAAATGAAAGTATTGATGTTTTAGAATTGTTGATGAAAAATGCAGGAGATATAAAGGATAAGATATATGTTCGTGGGAAAAGTGTTGAAGAATTATTAAAGAAAAAGATAATTGATAAATACGGAAAGAATCATAAATTAACTGAAAAAAGAGTTTTTATTCCAGAAGAAATTAGGAAGGTGCTGGCAAAAAGAAGAAAATTGAAAAAGTTTTCTCAATTATATCTTTGTAATAAAATTGGAATTAAGCAGCCTTGCGTGTATTATGACTGGGAAAAAGGAAAGAAAAATCCTTTGTTAAGTAATTTTAGAAAATATTTGGCAGTGTTAGATATCAGGGAAGAAGAGATATTGCCTTATATAAAAATTGAAAGTTCTATTTTGGAAAATTTGTGGGGCAATTATTATCATAATGCAGGGAGAAATAAAGTTAAAGATTATATTGAATTTTCGAAATTATCTTTTGAAGATATTAGAGAGTTGGGGGATGTTAGGATTTGTCCGCATCATTATGGAAGCAAAGGAATTAATAGATACATAAGAGTTGATAATAATTTAATGAAGTTAATTGGATTTTGGTTGGCTGAAGGGTCATGTTCAGAAAGGAATGGAATTAGAATTTCAATTGGAAATAATAATGTGAATTTAGTTAATGAATTAAATAAGTGTTTTTACAATGTATTTGGAATTAGTCCAAGATTATCTAAAGCAGTTGAGAGGTGTTCTGAATTGAAGTTAGTTAATCGAATAGCATCATTAGTGTGGAAGTCGTTTTTTGGATTTATAAAATTTAGGTCAAATAATAAAAAATTTCCAGATATTATTTTTAATGTATCTAAAGAGATGCAGTTAAATTTTTTGAGAATGTATTTTCTTGGGGATGGGACAATTTCTAAATCCAATATATCCTTTACAACTACTTCAAGAGAGATGGCTAATCAGTTATCTTATTTGTTATCCTCTTTTGGGATAGTAAGTAGCATAAGTGAAAAAGAGCCAAGAGAAAATGAAAAAATTAAGTCAAGGCATGCAGCTTATACTTTGTCTGTGAATGCAAGGGAAGATTTAATAAAGTTAAAGAAAGTTTGGAAAAGCCATAAAAATGCTAATCATCTGGAAAAAAAGATTAATTCAAAATTTAAATCTATTAATAAAATGTACAAGAATATTTCAAATGATTTGATAGCTTTAGAGGTAAGATCAATAAAAGAAGTTAAATCGAGCAGTAATTTTGTTTATGATTTTTCTGTTGAAGGTGATGAGAATTTTATTGCAGGATTTGGGGGTCTTTGTTGCCATAATACCGACGCTGATGTTGATGGAGAACATATTAAGACACTTCTTTTAACATTCTTTTTTAGATTTATGCCAGAATTAATTAAAAATGGAAACATCTATGTGGCTCTTCCTCCTTTGTATAGGGTAAGAAAAAGAAAAGACCATTATGTTTATTCAGATAAAGAATTAAAAAAAATAACAGATAAATTAGGTGCAGTAAATGTTACTCGGTTTAAGGGTTTGGGTGAGATGAGTGCAAATCAGTTATGGGATACAACTATGAATCCTAAAACAAGAAAAATTAAAAAGATATTTATCAGAGATGCTATAGAGGCTGACCAGGTATTTTCAATGCTTATGGGAGACGATGTTCAAGCAAGAAAACAATTTATTCAAGAAAACGCAAAGGAGGCTGCGCTGGATGTTTAAACATCCAGACTGATTAAAATGAAAATATTTATTGGACAGGCAGTAACAGGGGAAGATATTAATAAGTTAAGAGAGGAGAGTAAAAAAATAGTTAAAATACTTGAAGAAACAGGCAATGATCGTTATTGCACAGTTTTAAAAGGAGATGAATGGGAAAAAAATCTTTTACTGGGAGATAAATTAAAACATGCTTTTAATGAAGTTGATAAAAATGATTGTTTTTTAGCAATTGTAAGGTCAGAAAAAAGAAGTGAGGGCATGTTGATGGAAATTGGATATGCGATTTCAAAAAATAAGAAATTAATTTTAGCTATAAATGAGAGTGTTCAAAATACTTATCTTCGGGAAATGGCAAACAAAGTTATTGAATTTAAAACTCCTGATGAATTAAATGAAAAATTAAAGGATATTTAAAATGAAAATAATAATTTGTGGAAGTATGTCGTGTGCAAGAGAAATGATTGAATTTAAGAAAAAATTAGAAAATTTGGGGCATGTGGTTAAAATTCCAGAAGATGCTGAAAAACATCTTAATGGAAAAATAACAGAACAAGATAAATGGGAAAAATTAGAATTTAATGTGTTTAAAAATTATTTTCAAGAAATAAAAAAAAGTGATGCGATTCTAATTATAAATAAAGAAAAAAATAAGCTAATTAATTATATTGGGGGAAATACATTAATAGAAATGGCTTTTGCTCATGTTTTAGATAAAAAAATATTTTTATTAAATCCTATACCTTTACTGAGTTATACAAATGAAATAGAAGCAATGAATCCAATAATTTTAAATGGGGATTTGAACAATATTTAAAATGACAAAGAAAAAAACAAAATTATCAACACCTGCATGGATCTTAGAAGGTTATGATTCTCCTGAAGAATATAATAACTCTAAAGGAATTTCTAAAAAAAAGAAAACAGAAGGCAAGACATTTAAAATTCGTGCATGTCCAAAATGTGAAAATGATGAAATTAAAGTTGTTTTAGGAAAAGAAGAAGGCAAGGGCACAGGAGATTGGGAGTGTAAAAAATGCGGATGGATTGGACAAGATATTATTAGGAAAGAACTTAGTGAAGATGAAATGATGAAGTATTTGGATGATAAAGGGGAGGAAGTGGCATGATGAAGGAAGATAAAATGAAATTAAAATCAAATATAAAATTACAGGAGGTAATAAAAAATGAGTGAAGAAAATTTAGATATAGATAACCAAGAAGTTGAACAAGATATAGAAGTTACTGAAATTGCCTTAAATGAGCTTGAAATAGAAGAGTGGATAACAAAGCTTCAGTTACTTAGAGAATCAAAAGGTCAGGTTTACCTTGAAATTGATGATGAAACAGAATTACTTATTAATTACGATTCAGAGGAGGAATAAATGGAGAAAAAAAATATTAAAAATCAAATAAAATATTGTTATATCTCTTGTAATAATTGGGAATTTAAAGAAGATGTTCCAGGATGCAGGACATATAACCCTGGATATTGCACTAAATATGAAAAACTTGCAGTAAAATCAATGATTTGTTATGATAGTCAGGAGAAGAATAAATGACAAAATTCAATATAGAAGCTGTAATTGAAAATATAAAGCATTATTTTAAAGTGCACAACTCTAATTTAGTTGAGATTTCATTTGAGAGAAAGGATTCTGGAGTTGGAGTTCCTGAATTAAATCAGTTATTTCAAAGAGCTAAAGAATTAAATTATGAAATGTTTGTTAAAACACAACTTCCTTTAAGAGCCATGAATGAGCCTGTATATGGGATGGGTAATGAAGAGAATGTTGTTTATTATTTAACTTTTAGAAAGGGGGATAATAAATGACACCAATAAAAGAAGATATAGGTGAGTTAAGAGAATCTGAAAAAGGAGTATTTGATGCAGAAATCTCCAGAGAAATGAAAAAATCCTACTTAGATTATGCTATGAGTGTTATTGTTTCTCGCGCTATTCCTGCGATTGAAGATGGTTTAAAACCTGTGCAGAGAAGAATTTTATATGCTATGAATTTAATGGGTTTAAAGCCAAATACTCAGACAAAAAAAAGTGCAAGAATTGTTGGGGATACTATGGGAAAATTCCATCCACATGGAGATACAGCTGTTTATGATGCAATGGTGAGGATGGCTCAGAATTTTTCATTAAGATATCCTTTGGTTTATGGGCAGGGAAATTTTGGCAGCGTCGACGGGGATGTTCAAGCTGCCATGCGTTATACAGAAGCAAAATTAATGCCAATCTCAATGGAAGTATTGCAGGATATTGATAAGGAAACAGTAAATTTTGTTCCTAATTATGATAATTCTTTAAAAGAACCAGAATTACTTCCTGGAAAACTTCCCACTTTAATGTTAAATGGTGCCACTGGAATTGCTGTTGGAATGGCTACAAATATTCCCCCGCATAATTTGACAGAAGTTTGTGATGCAATTATTGCTTATATTAAAAAACCAAATATAACAATTGAGGAATTATGTGAGATTATTACTGGTCCTGATTTTCCTACTGGAGGCATGGTGCAGGGAGATATGCTTGAATTATATAAAACAGGAAGAGGAAGAATGATAATGCGGGGAAAAACAAGTATTGAAATAATTAAATCAAAAGAAGCAATTGTTATTACAGAAATTCCTTATATGCTGAATAAAACAACCCTTGTTACACAAATTGCTAATCTGGTTCAAAATAAAAAAATTAATGGAATTCATGATTTAAGAGATGAATCTTCAAAAGGAAAAATAAGAATTGTGCTTGAATTAAAAAAACAAATTAGTTCTAAATTTGTAACTAATTCTTTGTATAAATACACCCGGCTTCAGGATTCGTTTAATGTGAATTTTCTCGCATTAGTCGGAGGGCAACCAAAAATTATGAATTTAATGAATGTTGTTGAAGAATACACCAAATATCGTAAAAAAGTTGTTATAAGCAGGACAAACTATGAATTAAAAAAAGCAAAAGATAGGTTAGAAATTGTTGAAGGGCTTGTAATTGCTTTAAAGAATATTGATGAGATAATTTCTTTAATTAAAAAATCTAAGAATAATTCAGAAGCTTCGGATTCTCTTATGCACAAATTCAAGTTTACAAAAAAACAGGCACAAGCTATTTTGGAGACAAAACTTCAGCAACTGACTTCATTAGAGCAAAATAAATTAAAAGATGAATATGCTGATTTAAACCAAAAAATTGTTGAGCTTGAAAAAATTCTAGGGGATATTGGGGAAGTTTTAAAAATTATTATTAAAGAAGTAACTGATATAAAAAATAAATATGGGGATAATAGAAGAACAACTGTTTTAAAAAGAATTTCTGAAATTTCTGAAAAAGATTTGGTTGAAAAAGGGGATGTGATTGTTTCAATAACTGAAAAAGGCTATTGCAAAAGAATGGATATTCAAACTTATCGGGAACAGAAAAGAGGCGGAAAAGGAGTAATTGGAAGCAATCTTGCAACAGGGGATTTTGCAAAACAGCTTATTAGTTGTTCAACTCATGATTATTTAATGTGTTTTACAACAAGAGGAAGAGTATTGTGGCTGAAAGCTTATGATGTTCCAAGTGCAGAAAGATACAGCAAGGGAAAAGCAATTATCAATCTTCTTGATTTGAAAAATGAAAGCATTACAAATGTTATTTCTGTAAAAAATTTTGAAGATGATTTATTCATGGCTACAAAAAAAGGAATTGTCAAAAGAATTACTTTAAAGAATTTTTCAAAACCAAGAGCTTCAGGTGTTAAAGCAATTAATTTGCCTGCAGATAATTCTGATGTTTTAATTGGAGTTGAATTAGTTAAAAAAGGACAGGAAATTTCTCTTGCTACAAAAAAAGGAAAAGCAATAAGGTTTAATGCAGATGCTGTAAGGTCAATGGGAAGGGCAAGTTATGGTGTTAATGGAATAAAAATGGATAAAGATGATGAAGTAGTTAGCTTGGAAATTTTAAATACTCAGGCACTTTTGACAATCACAAAAAAAGGATATGGCAAAAGAACTGCTGTTGCTGATTATAGAAAAACAGCAAGGGCAGGAAAAGGTGTTATTAATTTAAAAATTTCAGAAAAAACAGGAGAAGTTGTCAGGGCGATTTCTGTTAATGATGATGATAGCATTATAATCACAACTGCCAAGGGTATTATCATAAGAACAAGTTTGAAAAATATAAGGGTGATGGGAAGAGTTGCACAAGGTGTCAGGATTGTCAAGCTCCAGCAAGGGGATTCTGTAACAGACTTGATTAAGGTTCAGGATGGCAATGGGGTTGAAGAGGTTTAGAATAGAGCTAGGAAAATAATTAATCTAATTTAGAGCATTGAAAACAATATCTATTAAAAACTTTTTTTTATTAACAATGTTTCTTTTTATATTTCCCTTTTCTATGTATATAAAGGTGATTTACAGGGAGAGTTTTCTGTTTTATTTAATAACTAAAAATGGGGCAGGAGGGAGTCGAACCCCCAAATAGTGGTTTCTACGAACAAAATCGCTGGAGCCACTCAGTTTGCCATTAGCCTACTGTCCCGTCAATTAATTTTGGAATTTTTTTTAATTCTTCTTTTTCCAGTATAAATATCTTATTTTTGTTTATTAAAAACTTATCTTTTTTAGGTTTTTTGTGGCAAATTAAGAAACCTAAAGTACATCGACAATCTTCTAAATATCTATTTAATTGCTTTATTTGGGACATGGATATGTCTTTATTTTGGTAATCTTTAATTTCTATTACAACTTTTTTATTTTTTCTTTCAAGAATAATGTCTGCAAAACCCCTTTTTGTTTTAACTAATCTATTAACTTTTCCATATCCAGAAAGTTTTATTGCTATTTCTTTTTCAAAAATTTTGGCTCTGTCTCTAATATTCTTTATACCAATGCCATATAATTTTAATCTTTCAAAAGGAAATTCAATTTTAGCATTATTATATGCTTCAAAGATACCTTTATTGAATAAATCTTGAACATGGGTTTTGCAGTTTTGATTTATTTCTCTTTGAGTTGATAATGGATTTTCCTTAATAAATTTTATAATTTCTTGTTTCTTTTTTAATTTCCATTTTTTATGACCTTTTATCTTTTTAATTCCTGCTTTTTTGTAAATTTCATTTATATTTTTAAAAAGACTATAAGGTTGTGTTTTCGTTTGAGAAATTATTTCTGCTATACTTAATAGTGGATTTTTTCTCATTATTTCAATTATTTGCTTTCTTTTTTCTTCTTTAATTCTGTTATCGATTTCTCTTGGATATTGAACTCCAGAAGCCTCAAATGCTTCTTTTGTATTTTTAAAGATAGTTTGAAAATTTATTTTAGTATCTTTTTTAATAGTATGTCCACCAACTTTTGGATTTTTTTTAATATAATTAATTATAATTATTTTTTTCTCTTTTTTTGTTTTTATATCAAAATTTCTTGGAGGTTTGATTTTTGCTTCTTTGAATGCTTCTTTTAAACTTGTAAATATCCTTTCCGGATGTAATTTAGTTTTTAGCCGAATATCTTTGTATGTTGTTTTTGGATTTTTTTTAAGAAATTCAATGATAATTTTCCTTTTTTCTTGTAAGGTGTATTTTTTTCTTTTCATTAAATTAACAAAACTACGGTTATATTTAAATGTTTTTATTAACCTATGCACCCTTGTCTATTCAAGAAATATTGATTTTTAACTTTATCTATGTTGATTATTTTATTTTTTTTATCTCCTCTATTTCTTCTCCTGAAATAGAGCATCCCTTGAATTTTACTGCATATAATAAGGCATCAAGCACCATACCATTTTTAAGTTCAACAAGGCCTTTTTTATATGCCACATAAACTAATTCAGAAGATCTTATAAAATTAAATCCCTGAAATATTTTATAATTTTCTTTGTTTGCTATTATTTGAGTATGTAATTTTTTCTTTAATAATTTATGCAAATTGTCTGGTTTTTCTCCGAGCATTCTTGTTGTCCTTTCATCCACTGCAATAGCATTATTTATTTTTTTTTCAGATAATATTTTACTTAATGCAAGGCACGAGGATTCTCCTAAATCAATAAGGTGAATTTCTTTTTCATTTGCAGAAAAAATAACATTTGCAAGGTTCATTATTTCCTGTGATTTTTTTGTAATGTCCTCCTCATTTATTTGCAATGATAAAGGTAATTCTAAAATTCCTGCATCTAATAATTGCTTTAGTTTCAGTGCTTCAAGTTCAAATCTTTTTATTGTAATTGGCTTGTCAATTATCTCTTTTTTTACTTCTTTTGTTATTATAAATTTGCCTTTGAAAATTTCTTTTAATTTTTTTAATTCTGGAAGCAATCCATTCATGGCCAGGCTTATCAGAGTGCTTGCATCAAAGATTATTGCTTTTTGTGTTTGGGTCATTTTTTCAATTTACAAATATATGCAATTCCTATTTTTTTAATTTCAATTATTTTTAAATTAGTTTTATTGAAAATTTTTTTTAATTCATTTTTGGAAAATTGTTCTGAAATATAGTCTAACATTTTTTCACTTTTATCAAATATAACTTTTCCATTGTTTATTTTTTTTATTTTTACTTTGTGTTTTTTATAAACTTTCATTCTTTCTTTTAATGCATCTTCGGAAAAAACACTAATTATGATAAACCCCTTATCTTTTAGAACTCTGTTCATTTCTTTTAATACAATATATTTTTTATTTCCAAAATTAGCAAATGTAGTCATACAGATAACAAAATCAAAAGATTTATTTTTAAAAGGCAATTTATGAGCATCGGCTTTTAAAATTTTAATTTTTGGGAAATCTTTAAAATTTTTTTTGGCATCATTGACAGCTTTTTTATCATAATCAATTCCAGTAATATTTTTTGTTAGCGGAAGTATATCTTTTAAACTTCTTCCTTCCCCACAGCCAACTTCTAAAACTTTTGAATTTTTTGTAATGTTTTTTTGTAAATATTTTTTTTCTTTTTCAAACCATTTCTTATAAGAGTTTGGGGGGTTTTTCAATATTTTTTCCCAATATTCTATATTCTTCATCCAAACATCTCCAATGCAAATTTAATTCTTGATTTAGTGTCCCGAGTTATTCCTAAATTTACATCTGAAATTCCTGTTTGTCCGGCATAACTTGCAAGTTCCCACATTGTAATTCCCAGGAGTTTAGCTGTTTTTTCCAGAGAAATACCATGTTCATAAATTCTTGAAGCTTTGTTGATGCTGGCTTTTCTAAAAACATCCTGGATATATATTTTTAATTTTCCTGATAATTTATTTACAGTATTTCTTATTAATTCTAAATTTTCCTTGAATCTTTTTTCATCATTTTTTTTAAGAGAGTCAATTGAGCCATCTATTGCAGAAATAATTCTTTTATAAAAAGAATCCCATCCAGCATATCCCTGATACATTTTTCTTTCAATAATCTTGCTTAATGAATAAATTATAACTGCAACAGTAATATTATCTGGGTCCTGAGAGGTAGAGGCTGTATGAATTGTCTGGTTGCTTAATTCTTTTAATTTAATATTGTCATTTTTTTTAATGGCTGTTTTTGTTTCCTGAAAAATCCTTAAAATATTGCTCACTTCTTTCATATTAGATTATATGCAATATGGTTAATAAATGTTAAGTTTTTATATACTCTTTATTTTATTTATTCATGGAAAAAGTAGCAACTCATGATGGAAATTTTCATGCAGATGATGTTTTTGGAGTGGCCATCCTAAAATTAATTTATCCTAAGATTAAGATTATGAGAACAAGAGATATTGAAAAGATTGCTAAAGCAGATATTAGGGTGGATGTTGGAAGAAAATATAATCCAAAAACAAATGATTTTGACCATCATCAAAAAGAGTTTAATAATAAAAGAAAGAATGGTATACCCTATGCTTCTGCAGGGCTAGTCTGGAAACATTTTGGAAAGCAACTTGTGAATTCAGAAAAAGATTTTAATTATATTGACGAATCAATAATTCAACCATTAGATGCAGTGGATAATGGAATTCAAATATGCTTAAAAAACATTATAGATAATTATAGTGTTGGAAATGTTATAAATTCTTTTAGACCAAATTGGCGAAAAAAGAATATGAATTATGACAAAGAATTTGTAAGAGCAGTTTTATTTGCAACAAATTTATTAAAAAGAGAAATTGAATTTGCTAAAAGTTTAAGAAAAGCAAGAGAAATTATAAAAACTGCACTATTAAATTCAAATAAAGAATATCTTGTTCTAGATTATTTTGTTCCTTGGGAAGGTTTAATAGAAGAATTATCTAATATTAAATTTGTGATTTGTTCTTATATAAATGGGGAATGGTGTGCTGAAGCAGTTCCAATTAAAAGCGGAAGTTTTGAAAGTAAAAAACTTTTTCCAAAAAAGTGGGCAGATAAAATAGAACATAAATTAGCAAAAATTACTGGAGTGGAAGATGCAATTTTTTGCCATAAACATAGATTTTGTGCAGTGGCAAAATCAAAAGAAGGGGCAATAAAATTAGTTGAATTAGCCTTAAAAGAAAAATGAAAAAAGTAATATTAGATACAAGTTTTATAATTAGCTGTGTAAAAAACAAAATTGATTTTGTTGAAAAAATAATGCTAATGGGCTTAAAAATTTTAATTCCTATCCAGGTTTTAGAAGAATTACAAAAAGTTTCTGTTTCAGATAAAAAATATTATGTTAAGGATAGTTCTAAACTGGCTTTGAAGATAATCAGTAAAAATAAATTTGAAAATATTGATTTGGGCAAGGGACATGTTGATAAAAAATTAAGAAATTATCTAGAAAAAGAGAAAAATATTATTTTGGCTAGTTTAGATAATGAATTAAAAAAGAGTGTGAAAAACAAAAAAATGATTATTCGTGGCAAAAAAGAATTAGAAATCAGATAAAGCACCTTCCGGAAAACTTTAAAAACCAATTTTTACTCTATTTTTCATTGAAAATGTTCTATTTAACTGAAGTTGAAGATTATGTAAGAGTAGACCCAAAGTTATTTGGTTTACCTACTCAAGAGGCTGTGGAAAATCAGCTTAAAGAAACTTATGCAGATTATTATGATAAAGAACTTGGACAAGTTGTGGCAATTGTGAGTGTTTTAGAAGTTGGTGAAGGCGTTATTATTCCAGGAGATGGCGCAGCTTATTATATTTCAAAATTTAAATTACTTGTCTGGAAGCCTGAATTGCAAGAATTAACTTGTGGGATTGTTTCTGAGATTACCAGTTTTGGAGCATTTATTGACATGGGGGTTTTAAAAGGCATGATTCATATAAGCCAGACAATGGACGATTATGTTAGCTTTAGTAAGACAAATTCATTACTTGGAAAGACAAGCAAGAGAAATTTAAAAAAAGGAGATTTATGTCTTGCTCGAATTGTGGCAATCAGCCATAAAGGGGATGACCCTAAAATTGGGCTGACAATGAGACAGCCTGGTTTAGGCAAATTAGACTGGATTAAAGAAGACCAGGCAAAAAAGCAAAAACAAGAGCAAAAAGCTGTAAAAGCAGAAGAAAAAGTAGTTAAAGTTAAAGAAGGAAAAAAGAAATAAAATGGATAAATATTTAATAACAAAATTAAGTGGGGCAAAGATGGTTTTTCTTGGAGCGGGTGGAAGATTTATTAATGAAATAAGCGGATTAATCTCAGGGGAAATTTCTACTACTTATCAGACAAATAATCTTCCAAATGGTTATATTCAAAAAGGATTAGGACATGTTTTTGAGAATAGGGAAATGATTAATAAAGGAAGAATGAAAATTAATGAAGCAAGAGTTTTATCAAAGAATTTAGCTCAAGTAATCAAGGGAGTACCTATCTAAAATGGCAAAACCAAAAGCATGCAAGATTTGCAATAAAATTTATGATGAGGGAAGCAAATGCCCTAAATGCGATTCTAAAGAATTTACAGAAGGATTTAAGGGAAGAATAGTTGTTATAAATCATGAAAAATCTGAAATTGCTAAAAAATTAAATATTAAAAATAATGGCAATTTTGCAATTAAAACAAGATAAAATGCCTGAATTACAAATTCTTAAAGAAGTTGAAAATCCTTTGTTTGAAAGGAAAGAAATTCAATTGAGCTTAGAAGCTGAAGTTATCCCAAGCCGTATAGAAGTAAGACTAATGGTTGCAGGAAAATTTTCTATTTCTCCTCATGCTATTAAAATAAAAAAAATAACAGGACAGTTTGGCTCAAATGTTTTTTTAATTGATGTTAATCTTTACCCTTCACAAGAAAAAAAAGATGCTGTTGAATTTAAAACTAAAAAGGAAAAAGTAGTAGAGGCTGAACTTGCAAAGAAAAAACAAGAAGAAAAAAAAGCAAAAATAAAAGAAAAAGAATTAGTAGAAAAACCTGTAGAAGAAGTAAAACCAGAGCTTAAATTAGAAGAGGAAAAACAAGAACCCAAAACAGAAGAGGTAAAGAAAGAAAAAGTTGACACCACAGGCGTACCCCAAGGAGGTGCGAGTACCTCTTCGAGGCCCCGAGAGCAAGGAACGCTCTACAAGGGGCAAGAATCTAAATCTGAGGATAAAAAGGAAGTTTAAACATGGCAAAGAAAAAAACAGTAAAAAAAGGTAAAAAACCTCATAAAAACAAACCTACTAGTAAAAAATATACTAAGTATAAAATTGAAGGGGATAAAATTACTAGGGCTAAAACTTGTCCAAGATGTGGGCCAGGAATATTTTTAATGGATTCTCAAGGAAGAACTTATTGCGGAAAATGCCACTACAGCGAGTTTGAAAGCAAAAAGAGTGAAGAAGTTAAAATAGAATAAGTTTTAATTATTCTTCATTTGATTCATCAAAATCTTCATTTGATTCATCAAAATACTTTTTGATATTTCTTTTTTTATAAGAATCCATGAATGAATCTCCCATAACAATTCCGTTTTCCATGATATTTAAAAGGCTTTTTACTATATAAATTTAATGATTGGATTTATTTTCTGTAGTATCCCGATATTAATTCGTTTTTTATTTCTTTGTTTATTCTTAGTCATTTTATTCAAACCTCTTTAAAAAAGCACCCAAAATTGAGCTTGGTCTCAATTTGTTCCAAATTGCTTCATTTGGA